>Ga0307515_10000054_pt1 | contig 265489 bp, 234 predicted proteins | sample 17_EM_MG_FD_194513 | JGI IMG/M metagenome (GOLD analysis project Ga0307515, IMG submission 194513) | Populus trichocarpa ectomycorrhiza microbial communities from riparian zone in the Pacific Northwest, United States - 17_EM | ecosystem: Host-associated > Plants > Roots > Unclassified...
AGGGAGTGGCGGCAGCCGTACTTGTTGTCGAACTTCGACTTGGTGACGGCGTCGTTCACGTTGATCGCCGGGAACAGGAGGGTGCCGTCTCGGTGCATCTCGTAGAGACGGTGGACGCCGGTCGTGGTCTCCTCGGTCACGCCGCGGATCTCCGAGGCGAGCTGGGTCCACTTCTGCGAGCCGTCGCTGATGGTGCGCTGGAGGACCTGGAGGACGACGCGGTGCTCGTCGGACTCGGCGGTGTCGAGGGAGGGGACCTTGCCGTCCTTCTCGTACTCGACGCCCTTGTGGACGAGCATGGTGGCGTCGCCGCCGTCGTCCAGGATCATGTTCGGGCCGCCGGTGGGGGTGTTCGGCCAGGTCAGCGCCTGCTCCGTGCACCACCAGTACTCCTCCAGGGTCTCGCCCTTCCAGGCGAAGACCGGGATGCCCTGGGGGTTCTCCGGCGTACCGTTCGGGCCGACGGCGATGGCGGCGGCCGCGTGGTCCTGGGTGGAGAAGATGTTGCAGGACACCCAGCGGACCTCGGCGCCGAGGGCGACCAGGGTCTCGATGAGGACGGCGGTCTGCACGGTCATGTGCAGCGAGCCCATGATGCGGGCGCCGGCCAGCGGCTGGCTGGCGGCGAACTCGCGGCGGATCGACATCAGGCCGGGCATCTCGTGCTCGGCGAGGGTGATCTCCTTGCGGCCGAACTCGGCCAGGGAGAGATCGGCGACCTTGAAGTCCTGTCGGTTGTCGACAGTCGTCATTACGAGGAGCTCCTCGGGGTTGGGGCCTTGTGGATACGGCTGGTCTGCGCGGCAGCGGGCACAGGGGTGCCCGAAGGAGGGCACCGGAATGCCCCCGTACGCACAGCGCAGTCCGTCGGAGGCCCTCTCTCCCTCGGTCGGTCCGCGGTGGGACCGCCCGACCGCCATCAGCAGCGACGTCTGGCTCTCACCCAAGCTACACCGGTGGACCCGGCCGCCCCCAGCCCACCTCCGGACGGATCCAGCCGAACTCCGGCGGGCCTCCGGTGTCGGATCGGGTTTCCGGGGGAGCCGCAAGAGGATGTCCGCGAGCAGTGGATGCAGGGAGCGGACGACTGCGACCAGGGACTTCCGCGTCTTTGAGTCGGGCGTCGGATGTTGCAGGATGCACGGAGATCAGGAACCTCTGATCGATCTCGCGGGACGTCCGGGACGGCGTTCCGTGCGACGCAGGTGTTGGACGAAGGTGTTAGGAGAACGACGTGACGAGTACGGCCGGCCCTCCCCCCACGGGCCACGGCGACGGCGAGCCGCAGCGGTTGAGGCTGCTCGCGGTGACCGCGTGCCCGACCGGCATCGCGCACACGTACATGGCGGCGGAGAAACTCGCGCAGGCCGCCGAGAGCCGCGGCATCGACATGAAGGTGGAGACGCAGGGATCCATCGGGGCTGAAAACGTCCTGGATGACAACGATGTCAGCACTGCGGACGGCATCATCGTCGCCGCGGACAAGGACGTGGACCTGAGCCGTTTCGTCGGCAAGCGGGTCCTCATGGTCGGGGTCACCGAGGGCATCCGGCACCCCGAACGACTGATCGAGCAGGTGCGGTCCGCGCCCGTGCACACGGCGGGCGGTACGGCCGCGGCGACAACCACGCCGGCCGGCAGGGAGCGGAGCGTCGCGTACAAGGCGCTGATGAACGGGGTCAGTTACATGATCCCGTTCGTCGTGGTCGGCGGGCTGCTGATCGCGATCTCGCTGTCGCTCGGCGGCCACCCGGACCCCTCCGGCGGTCTGGTCATCCCGAAGGACTCCTTCTGGATGGACGTGAACAACATCGGCGTGATCGGTTTCACGCTGATGGTGCCGATCCTGTCCGGCTACATCGCCTACGCGATCGGCGACCGGCCCGCGCTCGTGCCGGGCATGATCGGCGGGTGGATCGCCAACACCGGTTCGCTGTACGACTCGAAGGCCGGTGCCGGGTTCATCGGGGCGATCGTGACCGGGTTCCTCGCCGGGTATCTGGTGCTGTGGATCAAGAAGGTCAGGGTCCCGAAGTTCGTACAGCCGATCATGCCGATCATCGTGATCCCGATCGTGGCGACGACGGCGCTCGGGCTGTTCTTCATCAACGTGATCGGGAAACCGATCTCCTGGGTGTTCGAGCACCTCACCAGCTGGCTCGGCGGGATGACCGGCACCAGCGCGATCCTGCTCGGCACGATCCTGGGGCTGATGATCGCGTTCGACATGGGCGGGCCGGTCAACAAGACGGCGTTCCTGTTCGGCGCGGGGCTCATCGCGACCGGCAACCAGGCCGTCATGGGCATGTGTGCCGCCGCGATCCCGGTGATGCCGCTCGGCCAGGGCCTGGCCACACTGATACGGCAGCGGCTCTACACCGAGCAGGAACGGGAGACCGGTCTGGCCTCTCTGTTCATGGGCTGCTTCGGCATCTCCGAGGGCGCGATCCCGTTCGCTGCGGCACGACCGGCGCAGGTCATCCCCGCCAACATGCTGGGCGGCGCGGTGGCCGGTGCGATCGCCGGGCTCGCCGGCGTGAAGGACGCGGTGCCGCACGGCGGGCCGATCGTCGCGGTGCTGGGCGCGGTGAGCGGCGTACCGATGTTCTTCGTGGCGGTGGCGATCGGTACGGCGGTCACCGCGGTGACGACGGTCGCGCTGGTCGACGTGAGCGAGCGGAAGCGGCGCGGGGAGCTCGTCGGGCACGGGGTCACTGTCGAGCCCGAGCTCGCGTTGGTCGGGGCCGGGGTGGGAACTCCGGGCGCCGGGGCCGTCGTTGCGGAGCAGCGGGCTGTGCGCGGAGAGACGGTGACAGCGAGCGTAGTGGGCTCGGGCGGCTCAAGTTCGCCTGCTGCGAGCGCGGTTGGGGCTACGGACGGTGCCGACTCGGCCGCCACCGAACGCACCCCCGGTTTCAGCTCCCCCGCCGAGGAACCCGGCATGAGCCCCACCCCGGAAGTCCTCCCCGAGGTCCTCTCCGGGTATCTCACCGACCAGACCGTGAAGGTGCGGCTCGACGCGAGTGACAAGGAGGCCGTGATTCGGGAGATGGCCGAGCTGTTGGCGCAGACCGGGAAGGTCGTGGACGTCGAGGAGTTGGTGGCGACCGCGTTGCGGCGGGAGGCGCAGGGGACGACCGGGCTCGGGGAGGAGATCGCGATTCCGCATGCCAAGACGGATGCGGTGAGTGCGCCGGTCGTCGGGTTCGCGCGGTCTGCCGAGGGCGTCGAGTGGGGTTCGCTGGACGGCACGAAGGCCCGGCTGGTCTTCATGATCGCCGTGCCGGAGGCGGCCGCCGGTAATGAGCATCTGCGGATTCTGGCGCTGCTGTCGCGGAAGTTGATGGATGCCGGGTTCCGAGAGCGGCTGTCAGCGGCCGGGGACGAGTCGGCAGTGCTCGGTGTGCTGAGCGAGGTCGGTTAGTCAGTCGGCGCGGGCCCGCGACTGTCGTGGGGCACGGGCCCGCACTGACTGTTCATGGATGCCCGTTACCCCCGCGCCCGCGGAAATGACGTACGGGGCGGGGACTCGGGGGGCGCGGCTGTCGTCGTGGGCGTGTTGGGGGGTGGTGATGGCGGTCGGCGCGGTCGCGTACGCGCGGAATTCCTACGGGAGTTCCACCGTCAGCAGCCAGAGCATGTCGCCGCGGTGACGTCGTGCTCTTCTCGGCGCCTGACCGCTACGGGTTCAGCGCGAGCGTGTTGCAGCGGGTCGTCGGGGTGGGCCGCGACCGCGTGGTGTGCTGCACGGGGTCGGGCACGGCCGCGCGGATCACCGTGAACGGAAAGCCGCTGGCGGAACCCTATGTGAAGCAGGGTGATGTCGACGGCGTGCACAAGACGTACGACGTGACGGTCCCGAAGGGACGGTGGCCGAGTCCGCCGTCCGGGACCGGGTGACCGACGACCGTACGGTCGCCTCGGGCATCGGGGCGGCCGTCATCGGCGGGGTCGTGCTCGCCCTGGTCGGGATCGCCTGGGGATCGCCGCGTTCGTCGTGCGGCGGCGGCAGCGGGCGGTTCCGGTGGCGCCGTGGCCCGTTCAGCAGGGGCTAGCTGGAGCAGCGGGGCCGTCGGACGTTTCGGCGGGCCCCACTGTCGTAGCAGCGAAAGGACTCAGTGCTCGGCGGGGTGCTGGGCCGGGCCTCCGGGGGTGGCTTCGCGGTCCGGGCCCTTGGTGGCTTCGGACTCGCTGTAGATGTCGGGTTCGAGGTAGATCACGCGGGCGATCGGGACGGCTTCGCGGATGCGGGACTCGGCGGCGTTGATCGCGGTGGCTACCTCGGTGGCCGTGTCGTCGTGCTGAACGGCGATCTTGGCGGCGACGAGCAGTTCCTCGGGGCCGAGGTGGAGCGTGCGCATGTGGATGATGCCGGTGACCGTGTGGCCGTCGACGATCGCGGTCTCGATCTTCTTGACGTCCTCGATGCCGGCGGACTCGCCGAGCAGCAGGGACTTGGTCTCGGCGGCCAGGACCAGGGCGATCAGGATGAGCAGGATGCCGATGCAGAGCGTGCCGATGCCGTCCCAGACACCGTCGCCGGTGAGCAGGGCCATGCCGACGCCGCCCAGGGCGAGGACGAGGCCGATGAGCGCGCCGAAGTCCTCCAGGAGGACGACCGGCAGCTCGGGGGCCTTGGCGCGGCGGATGAACTGCGACCAGGAGTGCGTGCCGCGCAGTTCGTTCGACTCCTTGATGGCCGTACGGAACGAGAAGCCCTCTGCGATGATCGCGAACACCAGGACGCCCACCGGCCAGTACCAGTGCTCCAGTTCGTGCGGGTGCCTGATCTTCTCGTAGCCCTCGTAGACGGCGAACATGCCGCCGACGGAGAAGAGGACGATCGAGACGAGGAAGGCGTAGATGTACCGCTCGCGGCCGTACCCGAAGGGGTGTTGCGGGGTGGCCTCGCGCTGGGCCTTCTTGCCGCCGATCAGAAGCAGGGCCTGGTTGCCGGAGTCCGCGAGGGAGTGGACGCCCTCGGCGAGCATCGAGGACGAGCCACTGAAGGCGAACGCCACGAACTTCGATACCGCGATCGCGAGATTGGCGCCGAGTGCCGCCACGATCGCCTTGGTGCCGCCTGACGCGCTCATGTGTTCGCGGTGTCCCTTCGCCTTCGTACGTCTACGTCGGACGTCTGCCCCGGATGGGCCGTCCGACGTCTTTGCCCGTCCTTTGCCGGTGGGCCATTCTTGCAGCCCTGCCCGGCGACGGCTCGTCAGGTATCCACAGGCCCGGTCATACGATCACAGTGGCGCGGAAGACCGTGCCGGCTCCGGACACCTCGGCCCTGTCTCCTGCCGGGACGAACACCGACTGACCGGGCGCCAGTTCGAATTCGCCCGCCTTCACCGCACCGGCCGTGCAGAGCAGGATCTGCGGGGTGTCGAGGGTGAGGTCGTGGGTGCCGGTGCCCTCCGGGAGGACGTACCGGGACAGCCGGAACTCGTCGATGGGGGTCTCGTAGACCTCCTCGCCGTCGGGGGACGCCTCGGGGCGCAGTACTCCGGGGTCGCTCGCCTCGAAGTTGACGATGCGCAGGAGTTCGGGGACGTCGACGTGCTTGGGGGTGAGGCCGCAGCGCAGGACGTTGTCGGAGTTGGCCATGATCTCGACGCCGAGGCCGTTGAGGTAGGCGTGCGGGATGCCGGCGCCGAGGAACAGGGCCTCGCCGGGCTGGAGTCGGACGTAGTTCAGGAGCATGGCCGCGATGACACCCGGGTCGCCCGGGTAGTGGTGGGCGATGTCGGCGTAGGGGGCGTAGTCGCCGCCCAGGCGCGTGCAGGCGGTGGCCGCCGCGGTGACCGTGTGGCGCATCTCCTCGGGGTCGGCGGTGAGGATCGCCGTGAGGACCTCGCGCAGGGCGGCTTCCTCGGGGTGTGCGTGCAGGAGATCGACGTACGGCTTCAGGGAGTCGACGCCGAGGCCGGCCAGCAGGTCGGCGGCGCGCAGCGGGTCTCGGAAGCCGCACAGGCCGTCGAACTCCGTGAGCGCGCAGATCAGTTCGGGCTTGTGGTTGGCGTCCTTGTAGTTGCGGTGCGGGGCGTCCACGGGGATGCCGCGGCGCTCCTCGTCGGCGTAACCCTCCTTCGCCTGCTCCAGGTTGGGGTGCACCTGGAGGGAGAGCGGGGCGCCGGCGGCGAGGATCTTCAGCAGGAAGGGCAGTCGCGGGCCGAACTTCGCCACCGCCTTCTCCCCCAGCTCCCGCTCCGGAGCCGCCTCGATGACCTCGACGAGCGTCCCGCGCGCGGTGCGTGAGGGTGCTCCCGGGTGCGCGCCCATCCACATCTCCGCCTGCGGTTCACCGCTCGGCTCGACGCCGAGCAACTTGGGGATGGCGGTGGCGGAACCCCAGGCGTAGGGGCGGACGGTGTTGTCGAGGCGGTCCATGTGGCTCTCTACCGGTTCTCTCTGCGTACGACCCGAGGACGACCTGGGTACGACGTGGCTTCGCGCCCCGTACGACGGTGTACGGCGGCTCAGGGCTTCGACGACAAGATCAGGCGCCCGAGGCGAGCGCCAGGTAAACGGCGGCGAAATCCGTCATGGCGATCAGCTCGGCGAGGGTCTCCAACTCGCCGCCCTCCTCGGGCTCCAGCTCGCTGATCGGCGTGTCGTGGCTGAGGGCCAGGTCACGGGCGGTGGGCGCGGCGGTGAGGCCGCCGATCGGGCGGTCCCGGAGCAGCACCACGCGTGCGTGCAGCGCGGGTGCCTCGTCGACGCGGTCGCGGAAGAAGTCGTCGGGGTCGGCGCTGGCGGCGAGCGGGCCGGCCAGCAGCGCGTTGTGCTCGGCGAGCGCCTCGGGGAGTTCGGAGACGAGCGCGGGGCGGCCGGCCAACTCCGCGAGCGCGGCGGCGAAACGACGGCCAGCCGGTCCGGCCGACGTGCCCTCCGTCCAGATCACCGGGAGCGAGTCGGCGAGTTCGGCGGCCAGGGTCTTCGCCGGGTTGCTGTACGTCGCGACGGCGGGCCCGCAGCGCTCGGCGACCTGGTCGAGCCGGTCGGCGACCTTCTCCAGGGCCTCCGGAGGCGCGCTGAGCAGGCCGGTGCGGTCCAGGATCGCGAGCAGCGGGGTGAGCAGCGCCCAGAGGACTCCGGGGGCGGAGGCGGCCAACGGCTCGTCGTGTTCGTACGGTGCGGTCGCCATCGGTACGAAGAGGCCGTGGGCGCCGTCCACCGCCTCGGTGAGGGGGCTGCGGGTGGGTGCTACGGCGACGACGGTGCAGCCGCGGCGGTAGGCCTGCTCGGCGAGGAGGGAGAGGCCGGGTTCGGTGCCGTCCGGGGTGGTGATCAGCAGCAGGTCCACGGAGCCGGCCCAGCCCGGGAGCTCCCAGCGCATGGCGCCGGCCGCGGGGGCGACGCCGGTGGGTGCGAGGCGGGTGACGGGGCTGCTGGCGCCGGCGAGCTTGCCGAGCAGGTCGGCGACGCAGGTGGCGGCGGCGCCGGGGCCCGCGATCAGGATGGCGCGGGGGCGGCCGTCCGGTTTCAGGTCGTGGACGCCGGCCTCGGCGGCGTGCCGGGCGGCTGTGCGCACCCGGGCACCGGCCTCGGCGGCACCGCGGAGCAGGGCTCGACGGTCGGCCTCGGTCAGCGCGTCCGGGGAGTCGAGCAGCGATTCGTCGAGCATGGGCGGCGGCCTCCGATCGCGTCGTCGTCGGTTACGCGGGGTGGCGGGCCTCGTCGACGAGCAGTACGGGGATGCCGTCCCGAACGGGGTAGGCCAGGCCGCAGTCCTCGCCGGTGCAGATCAGCTCGGTGTCCTGCTCCTTGAGGGGGGCGTGGCAGGCCGGGCAGGCCAGGATCTCCAGGAGGCCGGCTTCGAGCGGCATGAGGTGTCCCTCCGAGGGGGTGTCTGCGACTGTCTGCGACGCTTGATCGGATGTGCCTGGTCAGGGTACCGCCGGTTGGTAGCCCTTGCCGGAGTTGGGCTCGGCGTACCTGGGGGCTGCCGCCCCCAGACCCCCGCTTCGGCCTGAACGGCCTCGTCCTCAAACGCCGGACGGGCTGAGAATGCGGGCCTGTGCTGGAGAGGCGGCCCCCTCCGGGTGGGTGGGGGTTCGGGACGGCTGACTCGGCCCGCGATGCCAGACGGGTTGGAAATGCTGGCCGGGCGTTGGAGGTGCGCCCCCTCCGGGTGGGGTGGGACGGCGCACTCGGCCTCGTGCACCGCACGGCACCGCACCGCACCGCACCGGCTGAAAATGCCGACCCACGTGGAAAAGCGCGCCCCCCAGATGGGTCGGACCGGCACCGAGAAGAACCCTCAGCCGGAGCGCCCTCAGCCCCTGATGATCCCCAGCACCTCGTCCCGCACCTTCCCCATCGTCGCCTCGTCCCGCGCCTCCGCGTTGAGCCGCAGCAGCGGTTCCGTGTTGGACGGGCGGACGTTGAACCACCAGTCGGCGGAGGAGACGGTGAGGCCGTCGAGTTCGTCGAGGGTGAGGTCGGTCTGGTTCTCGTAGGCGGCGCGGATCGCGGCGAGGCGGGCCTGCTGGTCGTCGACCGTGGAGTTGATCTCGCCGGAGCCCACGTAGCGGTCGTACTGGGCCACGAGGGCCGAGAGGGTGCCGTCCTGGCCGCCCAGCGCGGCGAGGACGTGGAGGGCGGCCAGCATGCCCGTGTCGGCGTTCCAGAAGTCCTTGAAGTAGTAGTGCGCGGAGTGCTCGCCGCCGAAGATCGCGCCGGCCTTCGCCATCTCGGCCTTGATGAAGGAGTGGCCCACGCGTGTGCGTACCGGTGTGCCGCCGTTCTCCTTGACGACCTCGGGGACCGACCAGGAGGTGATCAGGTTGTGGATGACCACGCCCGTGCCGCCGTTCCTCGCCAGCTCGCGGGAGGCGACCAGCGCGGTGATCGCGGACGGGGAGACCGGGTCGCCGTTCTCGTCGACCACGAAGCAGCGGTCGGCGTCGCCGTCGAAGGCGATGCCGAGGTCGGCGCCCTCCTCGCGGACGCGTGCCTGGAGGTCGACGATGTTGGCCGGGTCGAGCGGGTTGGCCTCGTGGTTCGGGAAGGTGCCGTCCAGCTCGAAGTACATCGGGACGAGTGTGAGCGGCAGACCGGCGAACACGGTCGGGACCGTGTGGCCGCCCATGCCGTTGCCCGCGTCGACGACGACCTTCAGGGGGCGGATGGAGGTCAGGTCGACGAGGCCGCGGAGGTGCGCCGCGTAATCCTCCAACGTGTCCCGCTGTGTGATCGTTCCCGTCGGTCCGGAGACCTCCGGCACGCCCGAGTCCAGCCAGGACTCGACGAGTTGGCGGATCTCGGCGAGGCCGGTGTCCTGGCCGACAGGGGCCGCGCCCGCCCGGCACATCTTGATGCCGTTGTACTTCGCGGGGTTGTGCGAGGCCGTGAACATGGCGCCGGGGAGGCCGAACGCGCCCGAGGCGTAGTACAGCTGGTCCGTCGAGCACAGGCCGATCTCGGTCACGTCGACGCCACGCGCCGCCGCTCCGCGCGCGAAGGCGGCGGACAGGCCCGGGGACGAGGGCCGCATGTCATGTCCCGTCACGAGGGCGCTCGCACCGGTCACCTGGACGAAGGCCGCTCCGAACAGCTCGGCCAACGACTCGTCCCACTGGTCCGGGACGACGCCCCGTACGTCGTACGCCTTCACGAGCTGCGACAGATCAGCAGACACGGCCAACCCTCCAGAAAGTCCTATCGGTCGCCCCAAACTACCCGCCAGGACCGGCGTGCGACGTGCGGCAACCGAGCCGTCCACACACCGTTACCTCAGCTCAGGGCAGCATCCACCCCAGGACGGCCGAACTCTGCCCGGCCACGATGAGGCACATCACCAGCAGCAGCCCCACGCTCCAGGGCAGCACCTTGCGCAGCAGGTCGCCCTCCCGGCCCTCCAACCCGACGGCCGCGCAGGCGATGGTGAGGTTCTGCGGCGAGATCATCTTGCCGAGGACACCGCCGGAGCTGTTGGCGGCGGCGAGCAGTTCGGGCGAGAGTCCCGACTCGTGGGCCGCGCTCACCTGGAGGGCACCGAACAGCGCGTTGGACGACGTGTCCGATCCGGAGACGGCCACGCCGAACCAGCCGAGGACGGGTGACAGGAAGGCGAGCCCCGCGCCGGCGGCCGCCACGAAGTGCCCGATGGTGGCGGCCTGTCCGGAGAGGTTCATGACGTAGGCGAGTGCCAGGACGGACGTCACGGTGAGGATCGCGAACCGCAGCTCGTGCACGGTCGCCGCCCACTCCCGTACCGCCACGCGCGCGTGGACCCCGAGGACAACTGCCGTGCACACTCCGGCGATCAGCACGAGCGTGCCGCCCGTGGCGACGATCGGCCAGGTGAACACATTGCCGCCGACGGGCTTCCCGTCCGGGTTGACGACGTCTAGGAAGGGCCAGTCGTACACGCGCGTGGCCCCGGCCAGCCAGTCCTTGACGGCCGGGATCTGCGCGATGGAGAAGATCGCCACGATCAGCGCGTACGGCGCGTAGGCGCGCAGCACTTCGCGTCGCGGGTCCTCCTCCGTCAGGTCCTCGCTGGGTACGCCGGTGAGCACGGACGCACGCACCAACTCGGGGGCGGGCCTTCGCGCCTGCGGTACGGCGACCAGGGCGCCCGCGCCGGCCAAGGCGGCGGCGATGTCGGCGAGTTGGGCGGAGACGTAGTTGGAGGCGGCGAACTGGGCCGCGGCGAAGGCGAGTCCGCACGCCATGGCGGGGACCCAGGTCTCCCGGAGGCCGCGTCTGCCGTCCACGAGGCCGACCAGTACGAGCGGCACCACGAGGGCCAGCAGCGGTGTCTGACGGCCCACCACGGAGGCCACCGAGTCCAGTGGCAGGCCCGTGACTTGGGCGAGGGTGACCACCGGTGTGCCCATCGCCCCGAAGGCCACGGGCGCGGTGTTGGCGACCAGGGCGACGACGGCCGCGCGGACCGGGTCGAAGCCGAGCGCGACGAGCATGACCGAGCAGATCGCGACGGGCGCGCCGAAGCCGGCGAGGGCCTCCAGGAGGGCGCCGAAGCAGAAGGCGACGACCAGGGCCTGGATGCGGGGATCGTCGGACAGCCGCCCGAAGGAACGGCGCAGGATGTCGAAGTGCCGGGTGCGGACCGTCATCCGGTACACCCAGAGGGCGTTGACGACGATCCACAGGATGGGGAAGAGGCCGAAAACGGCTCCCTGGGCGGCGCTGGAGACGGTCTGTTCCAGCGGCATGCCGTAGGCGAGCCAGGCGACCAGGGCGGCTGCCAGAAGGCCGGTCAGGCCTGCCCAGTAGGCCTTCAGGCGCACCCCGCCGAGCAGGACGAGGACGATGACAAGGGGCAGGGCCGCCACCAGGGCGGACAGGCCGAGCGAGTCGGCGACGGGTTCCAGTTCCTGGACGTACACGGGCGCCTCCCCGGGTTCCGCGATGCGGAAAGTGATTTCTCACTGGTCCGGGAATCGTCGTGTCCGCGACAAGGGCACGTCAATGGGCGTGCATCACTGGATGAAATGCCAAGTGAATCGTTGAACGAACTGCGGGGCGGATGCCGTCAGTTGTCCGGCGAGCGCAGCACCCGCAGATGCCCCCGACGCGCGACCTCCATCGGGTCCGCCGTACGGGCCCCGCCTCCGCCACCGGCTCCCGCCGCCCGCTCCTGCGGACGAGCCGCCTCGCGTACGGCGTTGGCGAGCGCTTCCAGGTCGTCGCCGCTCGGGCGGGCCGGGGCGGAGCTGTCGAGGAGGCGGACGACTTCCCAGCCGCGGGGCGCGGTGAGGCGCTCGGAGTGCTCGGCGCACAGGTCGTAGCAGTGGGGTTCGGCGTAGGTGGCGAGCGGGCCGAGGACCGCGGTCGAGTCGGCGTAGACGTACGTCAGCGTCGCGACGGCGGGGCGGCCGCAAGCGGTGCGCGAACAGCGACGTACAGGGCTCACGACGTTGGACGGTACCGCACTCTTGAGCGGGCCGCGACGACTCTCCCCCAGGTCACCCCACCGTGTCGGGCTGTGAGACGCCCCACACGCACCACCGGTTACACGTCGCTGACCTGCACGAACACCCCTTCCCGAGATCTCGAACGGGGTCGGACCCGGTCACCACTCGGCACAAACACCGTCAATTGCCTTGAGAGGGACGGTCTTCGAGACATACGGAATCGAGCCCAACCTTGGCTGGAATGGTCATCCGGCGACATGCCGTGCGGAGCGTCCGACGGCGGTGGAGTCGGGCGGCGGGACCCTGCGGGGACTACGCTTCACCAGTGATGGACACCCCCGTACCGCCCTCTGCCGCCGGCCCCGGGCCCCGCCGCCGCGATCGCCACGGCCGGGGCATGCGCGGCCCGATCGCGCCGCCCCAGGTTCCGCTCGCCGCGAGCCGCGCCGAGGCGTTCGCGGATCTGGTGCAGGACTCCGTGGAGCGCCTGGAGCGACGCTGGCCGCAGTTGGCCGAGATCGATTTCCTGGTGCTGGAAGTCCCTCGACTGGGTGGTGCTGGAGAGGGTTGGAACGACGAATCGGTGCCCCTGGGGGGCACGATCGCCGCCCGTGAGGGGCAGCCCGCGCGCGTGGTCATCTACCGGCGCCCGGTGGAGATCCGCACGAAGGGGCGCGACGAACGGGCCGCCCTGGTCCACGAGATCGTCGTGGAACAGGTCGCCGAACTGCTGGGGCTCACCCCGGAGACGGTCGATCCGCGCTACGGGGAGGACTAGTCACCCTCCCCGCGCGCGTGCCGCGAACCGCTACTTCTGGAGTACGGACAGATCCTCGTCCGTCTGCGGCACCGACACCGTCCCCCGGTCGTCCGGCAGCGTCTGGATCGTGAAGCCCGGTACGCCCTCCTCGGTCGCCGACAGCGTCCGGGCCGCGTACACCGGGCCGCCCGACTGCGGCTCGACCGTCAGCGCGTAGGTGCCCTTCAGGCCGCCGGGGACCGGGAGTTCGACGTCCTCGGTGGTGCCGGCCTTGATCGTGTACGTCTTCGAGACGGGCGTACCGCCACCGCTGCCCGCGGACGCGGTGACCTTGACCGTCGCGGTGCGGGTGGGCGCGACCAGGGACAGCGTGGAGCCCTTGGCGCTGTTGTCGGCGGCCGTCGCGCGCGTGCCGACCTGGGCGGTCGCGGGGATGAACGCCGTCTCCTGCTTGCTGCCCTTGCCCCGTACGACCTTCAGCGCGGCGACGATCGGCACGGACTGGTCGGTCGGCGTCAGCACCAGGGAGCCCGGGTCGCCGCGCGTGACGTCGCCCAGGTCGACGGCGGTGGTCATGCCCGCCTTCACGTGCACGGTCTCGTGCCCGGCCGGCGTGATCGTCCCCGTGGGTGACGACAGCCGCACCTTCAGGTCGGCGTCCGAGTCGCCCGGCGTGAAGGCGATCAGCCGCACCGAGGTGGCGTCCTTGGGGATGCCCGGCATGACCAGGCTGCCGGCCGGGTCGGTGGAGGCGGCCAGCCAGTCGCCGCCGAGCTTGGCGTCGAGGGCCTGCACGGACGCGCCGACCCGGCCGCTGCGCACGCTCACGTGCACGGTCAGGTCGGTCTCCTCGTCGTCGGTGAGCGTGGAGAGCAGGATCGGCTCGCCGGCGTGCGGCTCGACCGTGATGCCCTCCCCCACCGTCGACTTGAGGTCGCCGTCCTTGCCGAAGAGCTGGATGTCGACGACGGCGGCGGAGTCGTCCGGGTTGGTGAGGTGCACGTAGTCGGTGCGGCCGGTGGCGGTGCTGGCGCCCGGGAACCAGAACTCGGTGTCCGGGGCGGTGCAGTTGACGCCCTGGAGGCCGCGTCCGTTGCCCGCGGCGACCTCGGTGGTCTCCTGGACGGTCCAGCCGGGCGCGTACTTGCCCTCGGCGGTGCCGAGCAGCGCGGGCGAGTCGGCGCCCGAGCTGTCACCGGAGGCCGGGGTGCCGGGGTCCTTCGGCTCCAGGACGGGCTTGGTGGGCTTCTTCTTGCTGCTCGTGCCGTCGCCCGACTCCTCGGTGGCGGACTGGAGTTCGGCCTTGCCGCTGCTGTCCGTACCCGTAGTGACGGGCGTGAAGGACGTGTACGAGGTGTCGGCGAGGTCGGAGGTGCTGGGTGCCGGGCAGAGCAGGCTGGTGCGCTCCACGGGCAGCTGGGCGGCCGCCTTGGCGGTGCCGGCGCCGGACGCGGCCGGTGCCTTCATCTCGGCGAACCCGGTGACGGCGGCGAGCGCGACCACGCCGGCGAGGAGGGAGAGGGCGGGGCGGTTCACTGCTGGCTCCCGTCGGGGCGCTCGTTGTCGTGCGGTTGTTGCTGCTGGGCGGGGTCGTACGTCGGGTCGTAGCTGGGGTCGTAGTTCGGGTCGTAGCCCTGGTTCTGCCCCTGGTTCTGGTCGTAGCCCTGGTCGTACGCCGGGTCGTAGGCCTGCGCGGGCTGGCCGCCGTACGCGTACGGGTCGTACTGGCCCTGGCCGGCCTGGCCGCCCTGGTAGGGGTCCGCCTGGTACGACTGGTCGTAAGTGCCCGCCGGGTACTGCTCGTTGGTCTGGTACTGCTGCTCGCCGCCGTAGGTGCCGTACTCGGCGCCCGCGTAGCTCGCCGCGTCCCACTCGCCGTAGGACTGCTGCTGCGGGATCGCGGCGACGGCCTCCTCCTCCGGAGGAGGCGTGGTGTTCGTCGCGAAGGCGTCGAACTGTCCGGTGTCCGCGGGGTCGTCGGTCTGGTCGGTGGACTCGGCCTCCGCCTGGGCGCGCAGGCGGCGGGCTCTGCGGCCCTCGCCCGCGACGGCCTGGGCCGGGATCAGCTCCTCCTCGGGGAGGTCGTCGTCGATCTCGCGGCGGCGGCCCGGGAGGGCGAGCACGACGAGGACGAGGGCGAGCGCGCCCTGTGTCCACAGCCAAGCGGTGTGGCCGATCGGGTCGTCGTAGGTGACGTCCAACGTGCCGCCGGAGGCGGGGAGTTCGAAGCCCTGGGCCCAGCCGTCGACCGTGGTGCGGGTGAGCGGCTTGCCGTCGAGGGTGGCCGTCCAGCCCGTGGCCGCGGAGTCGGCGAGGCGCAGCACACGGCCGGTGGCGCCGGACGGGATCGTGGTGTGGATGTCGACGGGTCCGGCGGCGACGGGCTTCGGGGCGGCGGAGCCGGTGACGATCGCCGCGCGGGAGACCTCCTCGTTCACCCGCCACAGGGCGCTGCCGTCGGCCTGGCTGAGGCGGCTGAGGCCGGGGGTGGCGTCCAGGACGCGGCTGACCTCGCGGGGCGCGCCCTTGTGGACGAGGACGTAGCGCACGGCGAAGCCGCCGAGTTCGTCGGCCTGGTCGGCGCCGGAGCCGGCGACGAGGTTGGCGACGACCTTGTCGAGCTTGGTGTTCTCGCCGTCCGCCGCGGCGAACTCGCCGTCTCCCATGCGGGCGCCGGAGCCGCGCACCAGCATGTAGCCGACGTGCGCGGCGGAGTCGCTGTCCAGGACGAGGGTGCGGGCCTGGTCCTGGGTACCGCTCTCCTCGGCCACGAACGCGGGCACCTGGGTCGGGTCGTGGCGCTCCAGGGGGCCGTCGGCGCCGCGGAGCATCCAGCCGGCGGCGACGAGCAGCGGGCCCGCGGCCGAGGCGAAGGCGATCAGCACGGCCACCGGCTGGCGCCAGCCGAAGCTCTGCTCGGCCACACGCGCGCGTGCCCCGTCGGCCCCGAGCGCGGCGGCGGCGAGGAGGGCGAGGCCGTAGACGAGGGTCGCGGGGCCCGCCCAGGTGGAGCTGTTCGACAGGACGGCGAAGACCAGGCCCACCAGGGCGATGCCCCAGGCCGTCCAGATGCCGAACTGACGCTCACTGCGCAGCAGGGCGGCGAGCGCGGCCAGGACGATGCCGATGAGCATCAGGCCGCTGACCGTGCCGGGGCCGCCGGGGCTGGCGCCGAGCAGGTCGAGGGGGGACGCGGACCCGGAGCCGTACTCCAGGCCCGCCTGCTGGAAGAAGCCGAACGGGAACAGGGTCAGCGACCAGGGCGCCAGGATCAGCAGCGGGGTGCCGTACTGGGCCAGGAAGCGCGGGCCGTAGCCGACGAGGTCGCCGCGGCGCACGGCCAGCAGCGCGATGCCCAGGAGCAGCGTGATGGGCCAGATGATCGGCGTGAAGGCGGTGGTGATCGTCAGGAGCAAGGCGTACGCCCAGGTGGCGCGCCAGCTGCCGCGGGCCCCGGAGGTGTGGGTGAGGCCGCTGGCCGCGATGCCCGCGCGGGCCGTCAACGGGAGCAGTACGGCCAGGACGGCGGTGCCGATGTGGCCGCCCGCGAGGGCGCCGGTGGCGGCGGGCAGGAAGGCGTAGACGACGGCCGCCCACGCGCGCAGCAGGCGCGACTCGACGAGCGGGCGGGAGGCGAAGTAGGCGGTGAACCCGGCCAGCGGGACCGAGGCGACCAGCAGGACCGTGACGGCGATGCCGGTCGAGCCGAAGAGCAGCGAGGAGAGCATCGCGACGAGCGCGAGGTACGGCGGCGCGGACGGGGTGCCGCCGACGCCCACCGGGTGCCAGGAGTCCAGGAAGCGGGACCACAGCTCGCTGGAGTCGCCCGGGGCGGGCAGCAGCGCGCCGCCCGTGAGCGCGCCGCTGGCGAGCAGGCCGCGGCAGGCGACGAGCGAGACGAGCAGCAGCACCAGGAAGAGCACCGGGCCCGGCTTGCGGGCGATGCGCTTCACGCGCGCGAACTGCTCGATCTCCAGGAAGTCCGCGTCGTCGCCGCCGGGTCCTGACTCGACGGCGCCGCCGTGCCGGCCGGCTCCGGAGGTGACCTCGGGGTCGGAGGTGTCGACGAAGCTTCCGGCGACCTGTTCGAAGGTGGCCCGCACGGTCGCACCCGGCGGCGGGAACAGGGGCCGCAGTTCGGCCTTGTCGATCTGGGCGCCGCTTCGCCTGCGCCGTCCGGCGAGGATCCGCTCGGGACGCAACAGGGTCCCCAGGAGACCGCGGATCTCGTCGAGGGCCTGTCCTGGGACCTTGCCGACGAGGTTGGCGACGGTGCGCAGCAGGGTGCCGACGACGACCCTGAAGAGGACCCAGGGCAGCACGGCCGTACGGCTGTTGACGAGCAGGGTGTAGACCGCGCCGGCCTTGTCGACCTTGTGCGGGGAGGCGACGGTGCGGCCCGCGCAGTCGACGGCGCGGCGCTCGCGGGAGGCCGCCTCGGCGTGCCGTACGACCGCCTCGGGGGCGACCAGGACGCGGTGGCCGGCGGCGGTGGCGCGCCAGCACAGGTCGACGTCGTCGCGCATCAGGGGCAGCCGGCGGTCGAAGCCGCCGAGTTCGTCGAAGACGTCGCGCCGGACGAGCATGCCGGCGGTGGACACGGACAGCACGGGCCGTACGTGGTCGTGCTGGCCCTGGTCCTGTTCGCGGCGGTCCAGGCCGGTCCAGCGGCGGCCGGAGTGGGCGATGGTGACGCCGACCTCCAGCAACTGCCGCCGGTCGTACCAGCCGCGCAGCTTCGGGCCCACGACGGCCACGTCGTCGCGGCCCAGCTCGTACTCCTGGTCCACCACCCGCAGCAGTTGCGCCAGGGCGTCCGGCTCCGGGGCGGAGTCGTCGTGCAGCAGCCACAGCCACTGGACCGGTTCGCCGTACGGGAGTTCGGGCAGGTCGTAGGCGTCGTCGCGCCACGTGCGCGTGACGGGGTCCCAGCCGCTGGGGCGCTTCAGGTACGGCAGCTCGTCCGGGGTCAGCAGCGGCGCGGTGCGGTTGGCCTCCTCGACGGCCTGGCCGAAGCCGGTGCGCCGGGCGAGGTGGAGCACGCGGTCGGCGCCGAGGGCGTCGGTGACCAGCTGGGCGGATGCGTCCGCGCTGCCGGTGTCGGCGGCCATGACGCTCTGCACGGGGCGATCCTGGCCGAGCAGCCCGGCGAGCGCGTCGGGCAGCCAGCGGGCGCCGTCGTGGGAGACGAGCACCGCGGTCACCACGTGACGCGGGAACTCAGGAGTGGCAGCGTCGTGTTGGCCTGCCGTGTGGCTGTGCACGGACATCGAGGTACGGGCCCCGGTTCGATGGACTGCGGTGGACGCCCGTGTCCCGAGGGGACTGCGGTACGTCTCGGACGAGCGCCCACACTATCGGCTGGGCATGACGACGGCCCGCCGCCTGTGGATAACCCAGCTGCGACGGGCCGTTCAGTACATCTCGAGGTATGTCCCGAGGTATGTCTTGAGGTGTGCCGTACGGCTTCAGACGGCGGCCTTCTTGAGCCGACGGCGTTCCCGCTCGGAGAGGCCGCCCCAGATGCCGAAGCGTTCGTCGTTGGCGAGGGCGTATTCGAGGCATTCGGAGCGGACCTCACAGGCCAGGCAGACCTTCTTGGCCTCGCGGGTGGAGCCGCCCTTCTCGGGAAAGAAGGACTCGGGGTCGGTCTGGGCGCACAGCGCGCGCTCCTGCCAGCCGAGTTCCTCGTCCGCGTCGTCGACCAGCAGTTGCTGCACCAGCTCGGTCATGTGCGCCCCTCGTCCGTCTTTCGCGTCCCCGTGATGTAGCCGTTACCGATGCCGGCTGAACGACACGAGTGAAATTACAAGTGTGCTGCTCCGGGCGAGTCAAGCCGAGATCTGCTATTGGGCCCCTTATTCACTCTGCGGAACCAAGACCTAGCGGAAAGTGTTCAAATCGGCATAAACCTTGACAGGCAGAGGAGACCCCCCTGAGCGCCTCCTACCCCGAGACGGAGCCTGTACGGGAGAGGACGCCCAGGAGTTCGATCTCGTTCCACTGGGGTTTGTGCGCCCGGTTGTGCGCCATGTGTCCCGGTAGGCGCATGAACAAACCTTTCACCTCGGAGATGAACCGGATGAGGTGAAACATGTCCCACATACCGGGCGTCGAGTTGACAGTGCGGGTGTGAACCGCTGTCCTTGTGGGCATGCTCGCGAACTTGGCACCCACCTCGACCCGCACCGCCGGGTCCCTCGGTGCTGCCCACGCTCGCTGTAGCTGTTGTTGCTGTTCCGGCTGTTGAGCCCACGCGCTCCAGCCCTGCTTGCTCTCTTCATCTGGTGACACCCAGCCCCCGCCGTTACTTACTTACGCCGAGGAACCACCGCACCCCCATGAACAGCGACAGCGACCTCCAGATCGCCGGCGACATCCTCGAAGTCCCGCACCTGCTCCAGCCGCCGCGCGAACACCCTGCCACCGTGGCCGAGTTCGTCGGCCTGGCGCGCTCCGTCGCGGCCGACCGCACCCAGTGGGAGCACCTCGTCGAGTACGACGCGACGACCCGCTGGTACCACCGGCTGCACACCGGCCCCGGCTACGAGGTGTGGCTGCTGTCCTGGGTGCCCGGACAGGGCAGCGGGCTGCACGACCACGGCCCCTCCTCCGGCGTACTGACCGTCCTGGAGGGCACGCTGACCGAGCGCACCGAGCGGGGCACGCGCACGTTGGGGGCGGGCGGGCAGCGGGTGTTCGCGCCGGGGTACGTCCACGAGGTCGTCAACGACACCCTCGAACCGGCCATAAGCCTGCACGTCTACTTCCCCGGCCTCACCGAGATGCCGATGCACACGGCGTGCGCGCGGCGCACCGGGTCCGAGCCGGTCGATGCCGTGACCGCCTGACGCGATGCGTTGACCGCTGGGCGCGCGACGAGACGACCGCCCGGCCCTCGATCCGACGACTGCCCGCCGCGTTGTCGGACCCGCCTGCGAGACTTGCCCACCCGTCACCCGACCACCACCCCTCAACGAGTCAGCCTGCGGCTGACACACTGTTTGAATGCGCATTGTGGTTCTGGCAGGCGGTATCGGTGGTGCCCGGTTCCTGCGCGGTCTCAAGCAGGCCGTGCCGGACGCGGACATCACGGTGATCGGCAACACGGGGGACGACATCCACCTCTTCGGGCTGAAGGTCTGCCCGGACCTCGACACGGTGATGTACACGCTCGGCGGCGGCATCAACGAGGAGCAGGGCTGGGGTCGGGCCGACGAGACCTTCCACCTCAAGGAGGAGCTCGGGGCGTACGGGGTCGGGCCCGAGTGGTTCGGGCTCGGCGACCGGGACTTCGCCACGCACATCGTGCGGACCCAGATGATCGGTGCCGGGTTCCCGTTGAGCGCGGTCACCGAGGCGCTGTGCGACCGGTGGCAGCCCGGGGTGCGGCTGATCCCCATGACGGACGACCGCGTCGAGACGCATGTCGCCGTCGAGGTGGACGGCGAGCGCAAGGTGATCCACTTCCAGGAGTACTGGGTACGGCTGCGCGCGTCCGTGGCCGCCGAGGCCGTCGTACCGGTCGGGGCCGAGCAGGCCAAGCCCGCGCCCGGGGTCCTGGAGGCGATCGCGGACGCGGACGTCATCCTCTTCCCGCCGTCCAACCCCGTCGTCTCCGTCGGCACCATCCTCGCCGTGCCCGGCATCCGGGAGGCGATCGCCGAGGCCGGGGTGCCGGTGATCGGCCTCTCCCCCATCGTCGGGGACGCGCCCGTGCGCGGGATGGCCGACAAGGTGCTCGCGGCGGTGGGCGTGGAGTCCACGGCCACGGCGGTGGCCGAGCACTACGGCTCCGGGCTGCTCGACGGCTGGCTGGTCGACACCGTGGACGCGGCCGCCGTAGCGGAGGTCGAGGGGGCGGGCATCCGCTGTCGGGCCGTACCGCTGATGATGACCGACACCGAGGCGACCGCGCGGATGGCGCGGGAGGCGCTGGCGTTGGCGGAGGAGGTGCGGGCGGTATGAGCGAGGTGGCACCGGTGGAGGGTTACCGGGTCTGGGCCGTGCCCGGGATGCCCGAGGTCGCGGCCGGGGACGATCTGGCCAAGCTGATCGCGGCGGCCGAGCCCGGGCTCGTCAACGGGGACGTGCTCCTCGTCACCTCGAAGATCGTGTCCAAGGCGGAGGGGCGGGTCGTCGAGGCGGCCGACCGGGAGGCCGCGATCGACGCCGAGACCGTACGGGTCGTGGCGCGGCGCGGGGCCCTGCGGATCGTGGAGAACCGGCAGGGGCTGATCATGGCCGCCGCCGGGGTCGACGCCTCCAACACCCCTGCCGGCACTGTGCTGTTGCTGCCCGAGGACCCGGACGCGTCCGCGCGCGCGATCCGTGACGGGTTGCGGGACGCGCTCGGCGTCTCCGTCGGCGTCGTCGTCACCGACACCTTCGGGCGACCGTGGCGCACGGGGCTCACGGACGTCGCGATCGGCGCCGCGGGGGTACGCGTGCTGGACGATTTGCGCGGAGGCACGGACGCGTACGGCAATCCGCTGAGCGCGACCGTCGTGGCTACGGCGGACGAACTCGCCGCCGCCGGTGATCTCGTCAAGGGCAAGGCCTCGGGGTTGCCGGTCGCCGTGGTGCGGGGGCTGTCGCATGTCGTGGCCCCCGAGGATGAGGATGACGACTTGGGCGCGCGGGCCATGGTGCGGGGCGGGCGTGACGACATGTTCCGGCTGGGGACTTCGGAGGCGGTACGGGAGGCGGTGACCCAGCGTCGTACGGTGCGGGCCTTCACGGACGAGCCGGTGGACCCCGGTGCCGTACGGCGGGCCGTGGCCGCGGCGGTGACCGCGCCGGCGCCGCATCACACGACGCCGTGGCGGTTCGTGCTGCTGGAGTCCGCCGAGTCGCGGGGGGCGTTGCTGGACGCGATGCGGGACGCGTGGATCGCGGATCTGCGGCGGGACGGGAAGTCGGAGGAGTCCATCGCGAAGCGGGTGCGGCGGGGGGACGTGTTGCGCGGGGCGCCGTATCTCGTGGTGCCGTGTCTCGTCATGGACGGGGCGCACACGTATGGGGACGCTCGGCGGGACGGGGCGGAGCGGGAGATGTTCGTGGTGGCGGCGGGGGCGGGTGTGCAGAACTTCCTGGTGGCGTTGGCCGGGGAGCGGTTGGGGTCGGCGTGGGTTTCTTCGACGATGTTCTGCCGGGATGTCGTGCGGGGGGTGTTGGGGTTGCCGGAGGGGTGGGATCCGATGGGGGCGGTGGCTGTGGGGCATGCGGCCGGGTCGCCTGCGGCTCGGGCTGAGCGGGATGCGGGGGCGTTTATTGAGGTGCGGTGAATCGCCGTGGGGGCTGGTGTCCGTTGCGAGTGCGGGTCGCCTGTGGCTGGTCGGGCCCACGCGGCGGAGCCGCAAATAGACACAGCCCCGCGCCCCTGAAGGGGCGCTAGCACCTAGGCTCGTAAGACTCTTCAGGTACCTCACATCCCCCTGGATCTCACCGTGGCCGGACGTTTTGCTCCTCGGCCCACTCGTACGACTGTGCGGGGTGGGGATGTCGTCGCGCCTGGGGGTGTGCCTCGGCAGGCTTCGCCGGCGGCGGGGCGGGTGCGGAGGTGGGTGCCGGGCGGGGTGCTTGATCTTGGGCTGGTGCTCGGGCCGTTGCGGCGGGGGCCCGGGGATCCGACGTTTCGGGTGGATGCGGACGGGGCTGTGTGGCGGGCCAGTCTTACGCCGGTTGGGCCGGGGACGTTGAGGGTGTCCGCGCACGGGGGTGAGGTGCGCGGGGAGGCTTGGGGGCCGGGTGCCGAGTGGTTGTTGGAGCGGTTGCCCGACTTGCTCGGTGCCGGTGACGATCCTGGTGCGTTCGTGCCTCGGCATCGGCTTGTCGCTGTCGCCCAGCATCGGCGGCCGGGGTTGCGGTTGACGCGGACCGGGCTGGTGTTGGAGTCGTTGATTCCGTCGGTGTTGGAGCAGAAGGTGACGACCGACGAGGCGTATCGGGCCTGGCGGTTGTTGGTACGGAGGTTCGGGGTGCCGGCGCCTGGGCCTGGTCCTGTGGGCGGGCGGATGTGGGTGATGCCGGCGCCGCGCGCGTGGGCGTTGATCCCGTCGTGGGAGTGGCATCGGGCCGGGGTCGACGACAAGCGGGCCTCGACGATTCTGCGTGCCGTACGGGTCGCTGCGCGGCTTGAGCAGGCGGGGGCGATGTCTGCGGAGGATGCGCGGGCTCGGTTGGAGGTGGTGCCGGGGGTGGGGGTGTGGACGTCCGCGGAGACCGTGCAGCGGAGTCATGGGGCGGCGGATGCGGTGACCGTGGGGGATCTGCATCTGCCGGGGATCGTGGGGTGGGCGTTGGCCGGGGATCGGGACGCGGATGACTCGGTGATGTTGTCGTTGCTGGAGCCGTATGCGGGGCAGCGGCATCGGGCGGCTCGGTTGATTCTGCTGAGCGGGCGGACTCCGGCGCGGCGGGCGCCGAAGATGCCGCGGGGTGACATCGGGAAGCTGTGACGCCGGTGGAGACAGCTAGCCCGTCCGGCGTTTGAGGACGAGGCCGTTCAGGCCGATGGGGGTCCGGGGGCGCAGCCCCTGGGACGGCGCCCCTCCCCACCCGCACGAACTACTGGTCAGAAGAGAACCGCACCGCCCCCGCCGGAATCCGCGCATCGCACCACACCCGCATGCCATCCCGGAGTTCGTTGTCGGCGCCGATGATCGCGCCGTCGCCGATGACCGTGCCGGTGAGGACGGAGCGTTCGCCCACGACGGCTCGGGTGCCGATGAGGGAATCGGTGATCACAGCGCCCGGTTCGATCACCGCGCCCGGCAAAATGGTGCTGCCGAAGACTCTCGCGCCCTCCGCCACGAACGCGCCCTCTCCCACCACCGTGCCGCCGGTGAGTTTGGCGTCGGCGGCCACCCTGGCCGTGGGGAGGACCAGGCGGTCTCCGCAGCGGCCCGGGATCGCGGGGGACGGGGCCCGGCCCAGGACCAGGTCCGCCGAGCCTCGAACGAAGGCCGCCGGGGTGCCCAGGTCCAGCCAGTAGGTGGAGTCCACCAAGCCTTGGAGGTGGGCTCCTGCCGCCAGCAGATCGGGGAACGTCTCCCGTTCCACCGACACCGGGCGGCCCGCCGGGATCGTGTCGATGATCGAGCGGCGGAAGACGTACGCCCCCGCGTTGATCTGGTCGGTGACGATCTCCTCGGGGGTCTGGGGCTTCTCCAGGAAGGCCAGGACTCGGCCCGTATCGTCGGTGGGGACCAGGCCGTACGCGCGCGGGTCCGTCACCTTCGTGAGGTGGAGGGAGACGTCCGCGCCCGTTGTCTCGTGGGTGTGGACCAGGGCCCTGATGTCCAGGCCGGTCAGGATGTCGCCGTTGAAGATCAGGACCGGGTCGTCGGGACCCGAGTGGAGCCGCGAGGCCACGTTGCGGATCGCGCCGCCCGTGCCGAGGGGCTCGTCCTCCGTGACGTACTCGATGTGAAGGCCGAGGGCCGAACCGTCACCGAAGTGCGGTTCGAACACCTCCGCCAGATAGGAAGTGGCCAGGACGATGTGGTCCACGCCCGCCGCTCTCGCTCTCGCCAGCTGATGCGTGAGGAACGGCACCCCCGCCGCCCTGACCATCGGCTTCGGGGTGTGCACCGTGAGCGGGCGCAACCGGGTGCCCTTGCCGCCGACCAGGAGGATCGCTTCTGTCACCTGTCGTCTCTGCTTCCTGCCGGGACCGGCCGAACTGTTTTTTCGGCCGGCCAGTGTATGCAGACCGTGCATGTGTACGTGTACGTGTACGCGTGCTGTGTGTCCGTCTGTACGTGTGCAGGTGTCCCGCAGACTCTTTTCCGGCTCCCCTGTCGGCCTCTCCCTCAGCGGCCCTGGTATCGGGCCGACGTGGAGCGGGCCGAGCCGAGCTTGCCGTAGAGCTGCCGACCTGGGCACTCCGTGGCGAACCCGTCCCGATGGCCGGAGATCACATTGAGTCGTACGTTCTTTCCTTTTCGGTAGAGATTGCCACCACCGGACTTCAGGTATGTCTTGCCGCGCGGATTGACCCCGTAGAGGCCGAGCTTCCACGCGGTGAGCTTGGCGATGGCGGTCACTGCCGCCGAGGACGGTTTGGCGCTGCCGAAGGTTCCGAGGACCGCGATCCCCATGCTGTTGGTGTTGAAACCGAGGGTGTGGGCGCCCATGACCGCCTTCGCCACTCCCCCGGCGCGGCCCTCGTAGATGGTCCCGCACTTGTCGACGAGGAAGTTGTAGCCGATGTCACGCCAGCCGCTGCTCTTGACGTGGTAGCGGTAGATACCGCGAATGACTGAAGGCGCTTGCGAGCAGCGGTAGTTGTTGCCGGTGGCGGTGTGGTGCACGAAGGCCGCCTTGACCTTCTTCGTGTACACGAACCCCTTCTCCCGCAGCTTCTCGTCGGCACCCCAGCCGTGCCGGGTGACGATGCGCGGGCGCGGGCCGATGTACGGCTGCGCCTTGGCGCCCAGGGCGACCATGTCCCGTTCCGTGGCCTGCTTGCTCAGCGCCGGGAGCTCGGTGGCGGCTAGGCGGGGGGTGGCGGTGCGGCTGCGGTTGGTGGTCGCTCCGGCACCCGCGAGTGGGGCTTCTGCCGCGCCTGGGTCCACCAGTTCCAGGTGCAGGCCGGTGGGGAGCGGGGGCAGTTGTTCTTCTACGACCCCTGCCGTCCGGGTCGCCGCCCCGGTCGCTCTTACTCGTACGTCCACTCCGTCCGAGTCGCCCACCCACAGCGGGGCCGTGGAGCCGTGGACGTGACCCGAGTCGCGTTCGGCGGTGCCGGGGTCGGCGCCGTGGTCCTCGTTGTGGGTGTCGATGTCCTGCCAGCCGGACCACTCGCCGGTGCCGGTGGCCCGGGTGCGGACCTGGACCTGGCCGCGCAGTTCGGTGTCGGGGTCGGTCCAGGTGACGCCGACGAGGGAGAAACGGTGGACGTCGGCGCGGGTGAGGCCCTGTTCGGGGGCCGCGCCGAGGGTGCGGTCGCGGGTACGGGGGGTCAGGGGCAGCGACTGGGTGCTGCCGGGGAGGTCCGGTGCGGCGGTCGTCGACGCGGATCTCGCGCCGCTCGCCGGCTGCACCGCTGGTGCCGGGGCCGACGCCGGCGCCGCGGCTGCGGGCAGGGTGAGCGGGAGGGCCAGTGCGGCCGCGCAGGTGACGCCGATCGAGGAAGCAAGGAATCCACGCATGCCCCTGATTCTGAACATAGTCATACATATCTGCCCATCCGGGAATTGACGGACCGTCGGCTGCCGCTCGTCCGAACCGGTGGTCCGGGGCGCCCGTGCGGGGGCGTGCGGCGGTGGGTGTCCGCGTACGCTTGCGCGGGTGAACGCCACCGATCGCACCCCTGCCGACCTGCTGCGTTCCGCGCTTGCCGCGGATCCCGGCCGCCCCCTGGTGACCTTCTACGACGACGCCACGGGGGAACGGGTCGAATTGTCCGTGGCCACCTTCGCCAATTGGGTGGCCAAGACCGCGAATCTGCTTCAAGGGGAGCTGGGGGCGGGGCCCGGGGATCGGGTCGCCGTGTTGTTGCCGGCGCACTGGCAGACGGCGGTGTGGTTGCTGGCGTGTTCGTCTGTGGGGGTGGTCGCTGACGTGGGTGGGGATCCCTCCGGGGCCGACGTGGTTGTCAGTGGGCCGGAGTCGTTGGAGGCGGCTCGGGCCTGTGGTGGGGAGCGGGTTGCTCTTGCCTTGCGGCCGCTTGGGGGGCGGTTTCCGCAGACCCCGGCCGGGTTCGTCGACTATGCCGTTGAGGTGCCGAGTCAGGGGGATCGGTTTGTTGCGTTCTCTCCCGTTGACCCCGGGGAGCCTGCGTTGGTCGTCGGTGGGAGTGAGTTCACGGGAGCCGAGGTTGTTGAGCGGGCCCTTGCCGACGGGGATGCGGGGGCTCGGGTGTTGTCCGGGCTCTCGTACGACACGTGGGAGGGGTTGAGCTCGGGGTTGTATGCGCCGCTCGCCTCTGGGGGGTCTGTGGTGTTGTGCCGGAATTTGGATCAGCTGGGTGAGGGTGCTTTGGCCAAGCGGGTTGAGAGTGAGCGGGTGACTGTTTCGCGCCTCTGAGAGGGGTGGCGAAGGTTGTTCGGCGAGTGACGGTCGGTGGGGGCTGGTCGCGCAGTTCCCCGCGCCCCTCAGATGCGTCCAGTCACCCGGATGGGTCAGTAACGGCCGCCTCCCCCACCCCATCCACGCCATGGTCGTAAGAGCAGTCCACACGCAGGACCACACACTCTTACGACGGCCATGAGGGGTGGAACCGCACGTGTTCGACGACACCGTAGGAGGCGTTCTCGGGCCGGGTGCGGGGGCATCCGCGTCCGGGGCGGGGCTCATACGTCGGCGGCGTCGACGGTGGGTGCGGGGCGTGGGTCTCGGGGTTGCCGTGGTCGTCGTAGGCGCCGCCGGGGTCGGGTGGGCCGTCTACGCCAAGCTGGACTCGAACATCACGCCCGACAACGCCGCCGCCGCCGAGCTCGCCCGGTACGAGAAGGAGCGGCCCATCGCCCTCGTGAAGGGGGCGCAGAACATTCTGCTGATCGGGTCCGACTCGCGGTCGGGGGACGGGAACGCGGAGTACGGGCGGGACTCGGGGACCGAGCGGTCGGACACCACGATCCTGTTGCATCTGGCGGCCGACCGGCGCAGCGCCACCGCCGTGTCGTTGCCGCGGGACCTGATGGTGGACGTACCGGGGTGTCTGCGGCCGGACGGGACGCGTACCGAGCCGATGTTCGCGATGTTCAACTACGCGTTCCAGGTGGGGGGTTCGGGGTGCACGATCCGGACCGTGGAGAAGCTGACGAACGTGCGGATCGACCATCACATGGTGGTGGATTTCCATGGGTTCAAGGACATGGTCGATGCCGTGGACGGGGTGGACATCTGTCTGAAGGCTCCTATCCGTGACAAGGCCGCCAAGTTGAGGCTGCCCGCGGGCAAGGTGACCCTCGACGGGGAGCAGGCGCTCGGGTACGTGCGGGCTCGGAAGTCGCTCGGGAACGGTAGTGACACCGATCGGATGGACCGTCAGCAGGGGTTCCTGGGGGCGCTCGTCAACAAGGTGCAGAGCGACGACGTGCTGTTCAATCCGGTGAAGTTGTATCCCGTGCTCGATGCGGCCACCTCGTCGCTCACCACCGATCCGGAATTGGCGAATCTGCGCGGTTTGTACGAACTGGTGCGCGGGCTACGGAACATCCCCACCGAACATGTGCAATTCCTCACCGTTCCGCGGGAGTCGTACATTTACAACGCGAATCGCGACCAGCTCGTGGAGCCCGAGGCCGAAAAGCTGTTCGCCCGGCTGCGGGCGGACGCGACCGTCGCCGTGACGAAGCAGGTTCCGCAGGATTCCGTCGCAAACGCCCGTAATACGGCACCCGGTTCAGCGGTCTCGCCCGCACCCACGTTTCGCGGGAACACCGCCGCCGAAGACACCTGCGGGTAAAGCGATCACCAAGTCGACGAACTTTTGTTCCGAAAAATAGGACGGATTGACCGGTTGTAGGGACGTGGAATTTGTCACGGCAGTCACTTGCCGCTCAACTGGACGGATAGTGTGAGCGATCCGGTGGGCTGTGTGCTTGCCCACCGGATGTACGAGACCCGAGCGCCTGGAGGGGGAAGGCGCCGCGTGGCCCCGACGGAGGATTCGGTAAACCGTGGACGCGCAAGGCCGTGGGCGGGCGGACGACATCGACCCCGCAGACCAGTGGGTACTCAATCCGAACACTGGTGAATACGAACTGCGACTGACTCCTTCCACACCGCAGTCAGCGGTGCCGGGGCCCCGGAGAGCCACTGCGCAGAACCGCAGTGTGGCGGCGCCGGAGCGGGAGACGGTCCCGAGGACTCCCGGGCATGAGGTGCCGCCGCCGCGCAGACGGCGGGGCGCGCCCGAGGAACCACCGGCGCGGCGCGGGCGCCGGCCGGTGAAGAAGAAGGCCAAGGGCAAGAAGATCCTGATGTGGACCGGCGGCGGGCTGGCCTTCGTGCTGGTCGCCGTCTCCGCGGCCGGATACCTCTACATCAAGCACCTCAACGACAACATCACGGCCGTCTCCGACGACGGCGCCAGCACCGGTGGCTTCAGCAAGGGCAAGGCCATCAACCTGCTGGTCATCGGCACCGACAAGCGCACCGGCGCGGGCAACGAGGGCTACGGCGACTCCGGCAGCGTCGGCCACGCGGACACGACGATCCTGCTGCACGTGTCCAAGGACCGCTCGAACGCGACCGCGCTGAGCATCCCCCGGGACCTGATCACCGATGTCCCGGACTGTCAGACTGCCCAGTCTGACGGCACGTCCAAGGTCATCCCGGGCACGACGAGCGTCCGCTTCAACACCAGCCTCGGCCAGGACGGCCGTACAGCGAGCTGCACCGTGCGGACGGTCACCGAGCTGACCGGGATCCAGCCCGACGACTTCATGGTGGCCGACTTCAACGCCGTGAAGAATCTGACGGACGCGGTCGGCGGGGTCGAGGTCTGTCTGGCCAAGAACATCGACGACGCCGACTCGCATCTGAAGCTGTCCAAGGGCACGCACAACCTCTCGGGCGAGCAGGCGCTGGCCTTCGTGCGGACCCGGCACTCGGTCGGCTTCGGCGGTGACCTCAGCCGGATCACGCTGCAGCAGCAGTTCCTCAGCGCGCTGATGCGGAAACTGAAGTCCAACTCCACGCTCACCAACCCCACGAAGATGCTGAAGCTGGCCGAGGCCGGCACCAAGGCGCTGACCGTCGACGACAACCTCGACTCCATCGGCAAGCTGAAGGACCTCGGTCTTGAGCTGGGCAAGCTCAACCCGAAGAATCTGACCTTCACCACCGTGCCGGTCGTCGACAACCCGGCGGAGAAGACCCCGGTGACGGTCGTCCTCAACAACACGACCGCCCCGCAGGTCTTCTCGCTGATCAAGAGCGACACCTCCTTCACCGCGGTCAAGCAGCAGGCCGCGAAGGAGAAGGCCGCCGTGGCGGCCCGGCTCAAGGGCACCAAGTCCGCCGCCTCCGCGGTGCGGGTGCGGATCCTCAACGGAGGGGCCGTGGCCGGCAGCGCACAGGAAACTCTTACGTGGCTGCAGAATGATGAGGGCGTGCTCAAGTCCGAGAACGCGGGCAACGCTCCGGCGGCGCTCGCGAAGACGACACTTGAGTACGCACCCGACCAGGCGGACCAGGCTCGACGGCTCGCCGACATCATGGGTCTCTCGGGGTCCGCGATGAAGCCGGGGAAGAGTGTGCAGAACTCCCAGGGGCTGCCGGCGATGACGCTGACCCTGGGCAAGGACTTCAAGGGAGCCGGCGTCCCGCTCACCTCGACCGCGGGGTCGACGCCGGAGGGGGTCCAGAAGTCCACGGCGGACAAGGTTGAGTGCGCCAAGTAAGTGACCACACGGGTCCGTTCCGCGTCTAACAGGGCGCGGGGCGGACCCGTGCGTCAGGGCGCGTCGTGGAGGGGTGGGGACTTGACTCGGAGCAGCGTGCGTGGGGAGGTACCGGCGGTTGAGGACACGATGTCCCTCACGCCGGTGGACGGGAAGAGACCGTCGGACGGATCGAACGGCTCGAACGGCGACGAGGGCAGACGCAAGGGCCGTAGACGCCGGGCGTTGCGCTGGTCGGCGATCGTCCTCGCGGTGGTCATAACCGGGACGGCCGGCGCCGGATACCTGTACTACCAGCACCTCAACCACAACATAAAGAAAGACCCCCTGAACATCGGGGACGAGAAGGACCGGGCGGCCGAGTCCAAGGCCAACGCGGCCGGGCAGAAGCCGTTGAACATCCTGCTGATCGGTTCGGACGCGCGGGACTCCGCGGAGAACCAGAAGCTCGGCGGCGCGAAGGACACCTTCGGCAGCGCGCCGCGCGCCGACGTGCAGATGCTGCTGCACGTCTCGGCGGACCGCTCGAACATGTCGGTCGTGAGCATGCCGCGCGACACCCTGACGGACATCCCCAAGTGCACGGACCCGGACACGGGGAAGAAGTACGCGGCCGAGACGGACGTCATCACGAACGACTCGCTGGGCCGCGGCGGCCCCGGCTGCACGGTGGCGACCTGGGAGAAGCTCACCGACATCCACATCGACCACTTCATGATGGTCGACTTCGCGGGTGTGGTGTCGATGGCGGACGCGATCGGCGGGGTGCCGGTCTGCGTGGACGCCAACATCTACTCGCACACCTCCTCCGGCAAGGGCTCCGGCCTGAAGCTGAAGAAGGGCACCACGGCCGTGAAGGGCACGCAGGCCCTCCAGTGGCTGCGCACGCGCTACGGCTTCGAGGACGACACCGACATCGCCCGGACCAAGGCGCAGCACCAGTACATGAACTCGATGGTCCGCCAGCTGCGGGAGAACGCCACGCTGAGCAATCCGACCAAGCTGCGCAGCCTCGCCGAGACGGCCACCAAGGCGATCACGGTCGACGACGATCTCGGGACCGTGGCCAAGCTCTACGACCTGAGCAAGGAACTGAAGAAGGTTCCGACCGAGCGCATCACCATGACGACGATGCCCTGGGAGTACTCGGGCAGCAGCGGCCGGGTGGTACCCAAGCCGGCCGACGCGGCGAAGCTGTTCCGGCTGGTCCGTGAGGACATCGCGCTGGACGGCAAGGACAAGAAGAAGACGGCCACGGCGGTGAAGGCGTCCACCGATCCGGCCGCCGCCGACGACGAGATCGCCGTACAGGTGGAGAACGGCACCCGCACCGACACGACGAGCGCGGTACGCGGCCGCGCCACCGCGGTGGCCCAACTCCTCGTCGGCAAGGGCTTCAAGGAGGCGGTCGCCGACTCCTCGACGGCCCCCAGCCAGGCCACCACGATCGTCCGCTACCCGAGCGCCGACCTGGAGGGCGACGCCCAGCGGGTCGCCAAGGCGCTCGGCATCCCGACGAGCGCGGTGAAGAAGTCCACGAGCGTCTCCGGGGTCACCCTGGTCGTCGGCGCGGACTGGAGCACCGGCACGAAGTACAAGGCCCCGGCCGAGGACGACACGACACCGACGTCGGCCGACGCCCTGAACGGTTCGGACACCACGGCGTGCATGCACGTCGACCCGAACTACGTCTGGTCGTAGTCCGGGTCGGAGCAGGTGGCGGTGCTCAGCTGCTCGTCGAGCTGAGTACCGCAGGCCGCCTGGACGCGATCACCCTGCGCGCAAGGGACTTGGGGCTGGTGAGGAAGCCGTAGCCCCAGGACATGTGCATGGTGGCGAGGGCGACCGGGATCTGGAGGCGGGCCTTCAGGGAGAGGCCCTTGCCCGCCGGGAGGGAGCCGAGGGTGATCGCGGCGAGGTAGCCGGCGGGGATCAGGAAGGCCCAGGGGGTCAGGGCCGCGCCGACCACGATGCCCGCCGCGATCGCGCAGACCGCCGTCGGCGGGGCGAGGTAGCGGAGGTTGATGGAGCCCTCGTGGTAGCGGGCGACGACGTGCCGCCAGCGGCCGTAGTCCTTGTACTGCTTGGCCAGGGCCTTCACGGACGGGCGGGGGCGGTACGAGACCCGGAGTTCGGGTGAGAACCAGATCAGGCCGCCCGCCTCGCGGATGCGGAAGTTCAGCTCCCAGTCCTGGGCGCGGATGAACTCCTCGTTGTAGCCGCCCTGTTGCTCCAGGGCCTCGCGGCGGAACACGCCGAGGTAGACCGTCTCGGCGGAGCCCGCTTCCCCTCCGGTGTGGAAGGCCGCGTTGCCCACGCCGATCTTCGAGGTCATCGCGGCGGCGACCGCGTCCTCCCAGGCGTTCTCGCCCTCGGCGTGCATGATGCCGCCGACGTTCTGCGCGCCGGTCTCCTCCAGGAGGCGTACGGCGGTGGCGATGTAGTTCGGCGAGAGGATGCCGTGGCCGTCGACGCGGACGACGATCGGATGGCGGGAGGCCTTGATCGCGGCGTTGAGGGCGGCGGGCGTGCGGCCGGTGGGGTTCGGGACGGTGTGGACGCGAGGGTCTTCGCGTACGAGCTCGGCCGCGATCTCGTCCGTACGGTCCTTCGAGGGACCGATGGCGATCACGACCTCCATCTCGCCGTCGTACTCCTGCGCGAGGATCGCTTGGACGGCTCCGCGCAGGTGCCGCTCCTCGTCGAGGACGGGCATGATCACAGAAACGGCGGGGAGTCGCACGTCGGGCTTGGCGTTCATAGGGGGCTCACGTTACCGCGAACGGGGGACACGGACGCGCCCCGCCCGGGCGTCTGCCGTCGTATCAGATCGTATCGGCCTACGGTGCTCAAGATCCCACGTACGGCCCTCGCGGAGGTGTCCCCCATGCCCACGCCGCCCCGCCGCTCCCCCGCCGCCCGTCCACCGCAGCGGCGCCCACGGCCACCCGTACGACCGAAGAAGAAGCCGCGCTGGGCCATGCGGGCGGCGACCACGCTGTCCGTGGTGGTCCTCGCGTCCGCCGGGATCGGGCACGCGGTGGTCACCAGCCTCGACGCGGACATCGCCCGCGTCGACCCCTTCAAGGACATGAAGAACCGCCCGCGCGCGGGCCACGGCATGAACGTCCTGCTCGTCGGCACCGACGGCCGCGACAAGATCACCGAGCAGGAGCGGCGCCAGTACCACCTCGGCGGCGCGCCCTGCCACTGCACCGACACGATCATGATCGTGCACATCTCGGAGGACCGGGAGCGCGCCAGCGTCGTCAGCCTCCCGCGCGACTCCTACGCCGAGACGCCCCCGCACACCGACCAGACCACCGGCGAGCACCACGGCCCGCACCCCATCAAACTCAACGCGGCGTACGCGGAGGGCGGCCCGAACCTCACCGTGCGGACCGTCGAGTCCATGACCCACGTGAAGATCGACCACTACCTGGAGGTCGACTTCACCAGCTTCATGAAGACGGTCGACGTGCTGGGCGGAGTGAAGATCTGCACCGCCGAGCCGCTCAAGGACTCGTACACGGGTCTCGATCTCCCCGCCGGCAGCCACACCCTGATGGGCGGGCAGGCCCTCCAGTACGTCCGCTCGCGGCACGTCGACGGCGCCTCCGACCTCGGCCGGATGAAGCGCCAGCAGCGTTTCCTGGCGGCGCTGATCGACCAGGCCACCTCCTCCGGGGTGCTGCTGAACCCGCTGAAGTTCCGTGACGTGACCCGCGCGGTGCTCGGCTCGGTGCGCGCGGACAAGGGGTTCGGCACCGACGAACTCCTCGACCTCGGGCGGGCGATGCGCGACTTCTCCCCGTCCTCCTCCGAGTTCACCACCGTGCCGATCGGGCAGATGGGGTACGTCGTGAAGGGCATCGGTTCCACGTTGAAATGGGACCAGGCGAAGGCGGCCAAGCTCTTCCAGGCCCTGCGCGACGACAAGCCCCTGACCGTGCACAAGGCGCCCCGTGCCAACGCCGTGAAGGTGGACGTGGCCCCGCAGCAGATCCGGGTCCAGGTGGAGAACGGGACGGCGACGGGCGGGCTAGGCAAGCGCGTGGACGCGGCGCTGGCGGCGACCGGCTTCCGTACGACGCACCAGCCGACGAGCGCGGCCGATCACGCCGTACGCCGGACGGTCGTCGCCTACGACCCCCGCTGGGACCGTTCCGCGAAGTCGCTCGCCGCGGCGCTGCCCGGGAGCGAGCTGCGGGCGGTGAAGGGGCAGGGGCCGGTGCTGAAGGTGATCGCCGGGAGTGACTTCAAGCAGGTCACGCGGGTGCGGGCGACGGATGTGCAGCAGGGCGAGTTCGGGGTGGTGACCGGGGACGAGGTGGGGTGTTCCTGAAAAGTGTGACACTTTGGCGATTTCCGTAACACTTTTCGCAGGAGGGTAGGTCCCCCCTCACCTCACTCGTCGAGGCCCTCCGCCGCCCGCTTCTCGCGCAGCTCCATGATCGCGCGGCGGCGGGACAGGCGGTGCGTGCGGCGGATCTGGGCCTCCTGGTAGCGGCGCTCGTCGCGCTCGGTCTCCGGGATCACCGGGGGCACCGCGCGCGGCTTGCCGTCGGCGTCGACGGCGGCGAAGACGAGATACGCGGAGCCGACCTGAGTGGCCGGGGTCGACTCGTTCCAGCGCTCGGCCAGGACCCGCACGCCGACCTCCATGGAGGTCCGTCCGGTCCAGTTGACCTGGGCCTTCACATGGACGAGGTCGCCGACCCGGACCGGTTCCAGGAACGCCATCTCGTCCATCGACGCGGTCACGGCCGGTCCGCCGCTGTGCCGCCCGGCGACGGCGCCCGCCGCGTCGTCGACCAGCTTCATGATGACCCCGCCGTGCACCGTGCCGAGCAGGTTCGTGTCGGCGTTGGTCATGATGTGGCTGAGGGTGGTCCGGGAGGCGGACGTCGGCTTGCCCGGCAGATCTGTCATGGACGCCACCCTATGTGAGTGGACATCTGCGGACTTTGTGTTGGCTTCGCAACAGCAGTGCCCTGATTTTCCTACGACCCTTGTAAAGGACATGGCTGCTACCTGCACACTGGGCCCCATGAACGATTGGCCCGAGGGATGGTCCGGCGGCAACCGCGGCAACGAGTACGGACGCGGTAGCGCGAACGCACAGCCGGAGAGCGCACGTGTGATGCGCCAGGTACGACGCGGCCCGCAGGCCCCGCCGTACGGCGCCGGAGTCCCGCCGCAGCCGTCGTACACGGACGGCCAGGGCTATGACGAGGGCCAGAACGGCTACGGCCAGGGCGGCTACGACAACAACGGGTACGACGGCTACAACACCGGCCAGGTCTACGGCGGTGGCGGGCCGGGCGGACCGCAGGGGCCGGACGGCGGGCGTGGTCCGCGCCGCGCGCCGAACTGGCGGCGTCGTATCAAGTGGGGCGCGATCACCCTGGTCACCGTGCTGGTCGTGACCTCCGTGGCGACCTACTTCTGGGCCGACTCCAAGCTGAACCGCGATGTCGACCTGTCGAAGGTGATCGACCGGCCCGAGGCGGGCGACGGCACAAACTATCTGATCGTCGGGTCCGACAGCCGCGAGGGGCTGTCCGCCGCCGAGAAGAAGAAGCTGCACACCGGCTCCGCCGCGGGCAAGCGCACGGACTCGATGATGATCCTGCACGTGGGCGACAGCGGCGACACCCTGATCTCGCTGCCGCGTGACTCGAACGTCACGATCCCGTCGTACGTGGGCTCCACCTCCGGCAAGACGTACCAGAACACGGGCCGGCAGGAGAAGCTCAACGCGGCGTACGCGGAGGACGGGCCGACGCTGCTGGTCCGGACGATCGAGTACAACATGGGCCTGCACATCGACCACTACGTCGAGATCGGCTTCAACGGCTTCGCGGACATCGTGGACGCGGTCGGTGGGGTCACGATCGACATCGACAAGGGCTTCAAGGACTCGTACTCGGGCGCCGACTTCAAGGCGGGCAAGCAGACGCTGAACGGTGAGGAGGCGCTGGCCTTCGTCCGTACCCGGCACGCGTTCGCCGCCTCGGACCTCCAGCGCACGAAGAACCAGCAGAAGTTCCTGTCGGCCCTGGCCCACCAGGTGGCGACCCCGGGGACCCTGCTGAACCCCTTCAAGCTGTATCCGACGCTCGGCGCCGGCCTGGACTCCCTCTCGGTCGACAAGGACATGTCGCTCTGGGACCTGGGCTCCATGTTCTGGGCGATGAAGGGCGTCAGCGGCGGCGACGGCACCTCGATGAACATGCCGATCTCCGGCTCCACCGGCGGCAACCTCGTCTGGGACAAGGCGAAGGTCAAGACGCTGGTGAACGAGCTGAACAACGACCAGAAGGTGACGGTCTCGGGTAACTGACCTGACCGTCGGCGTGAAGAAGGGGTCCCCTTCTTCACGTCAACTCCCTTGCCGCTACGGCAGGTTGCGCGCCATCACGATGCGCTGGACCTGGTTCGTGCCCTCGTAGATCTGGGTGATCTTCGCGTCGCGCATCATGCGCTCGACCGGGTAGTCGCGGGTGTAGCCGTAGCCGCCGAGGAGCTGGACCGCGTCGACCGTGACCTCCATCGCGACGTCCGAGGCGAAGCACTTGGCCGCCGCGCCCTGGAAGGTGAGGTTCTTGTCGCCGCGCTCCGACGCCGCCGCGGCCTGGTAGGTCAGGGCGCGGGCGGCCTCGATCTTCATGGCCATGTCGGCGAGCATGAACTGGATGCCCTGGAAGTCGGCGATCGGCTTGCCGAACTGCTTGCGCTCCTTGACGTAGCCCTTGGCGTAGTCGAGGGCGCCCTGGGCGATGCCGAGGGCCTGGGCCGCGATGGTGATGCGGGTGTGGTCCAGGGTCTTCATCGCGGTGGCGAAGCCGGTGCCCTCGGCGCCGATCATGCGGTCGGCGGGGATGCGGACGTTGTCGAGGTAGACCTCGCGGGTCGGGGAGCCCTTGATGCCGAGCTTCTTCTCCGGGGCGCCGAAGGAGACGCCCTCGTCCGACTTCTCGACCACGAAGGCGCTGATGCCCTTGCTGCGCTTCTCGGGGTCGGTCACCGCCATCACCGTGTAGTACTCGGAGACGCCCGCGTTGGTGATCCAGCGCTTCACGCCGTTCAGGATGTAGTGGTCGCCGTCGCGGACCGCCTTCGTCTTCATGCCGGCCGCGTCGGAGCCGGCGTCCGGCTCGGAGAGGGCGTACGAGAACATCGCGTCGCCCTTGGCGAGCGGGGTCATGTACCGCTTCTTCAGGTCCTCGGAACCCGAGAGGATCACCGGGAGCGAGCCCAGCTTGTTCACCGCGGGGATGAGGGAGGAGGACGCGCACACGCGTGCCACCTCCTCGATCACGATCACCGTGGCCAGCGCGTCCGCGCCGGTGCCGCCGTACTCCTCGGGCACGTGGACGGCGTGCAGGTCGTTCGCCACCAGGGCGTCGAGGGCCTCCTGCGGGAAGCGGGACTCCTCGTCCACCGCTGCGGCGTACGGCGCGATCTTCGCCTCGGCCAGTGAACGGATCGCGTCGCGGAGCATGTCGTGCTCCTCTGACGGGCGGTACAGGTCGAAGTCAGCCGATCCGGCCAAGGTCTCTCACGCTCCAAGGACGCTGTGATGACGGTGCTCATTACGATGACGGTGCTAATTACTGTTAAGTAACCCAAATTTTAGGGGCCCGCCCACGGGAGGGATACGTGAGCTTGGCGACAGGGGGAAAGGTGCCCGTCAGGACCTCCGACTATGCTCGGGCGCGCATCGCCCCCGTACCCCTTCTGGAGCATTCATGGCCCTCAAGATCACCGTGATCGGCACCGGCTACCTGGGCGCCACGCACGCCGCGGCCATGGCCGAGCTGGGCTACGAGGTGCTGGGTCTGGACATCGTCCCCGAGAAGATCGAGATGCTCCAACGGGGTGAGGTCCCGATGTACGAACCGGGGCTCGAGGAGCTGCTGCGCAAGCACGTCGCCGGGATCGAGGGCTCCACCGGGCGGCTGCGCTTCACCATGGACTGGGCCGAGGTCGCGGAGTTCGGCGACGTCCACTTCATGTGCACCAACACCCCGCAGAAGCACGGGGAGTACGCCTGCGACATGTCGTACGTCGACCGGGCCTTCGAGCTGCTCGCCCCGCACCTCACGCGCCCCGCGCTCGTCGTCGGCAAGTCCACCGTGCCGGTGGGTTCGGCGGATCGGCTGGCCGCCTATCTCGCCGCGCACGCGCCCGTCGGCGAGGACGCCGAGCTGGCCTGGAACCCGGAGTTCCTGCGCGAGGGGTTCGCCGTCCAGGACACCCTGCACCCGGACCGGATCGTCGTCGGCGTCCGCAGCGAGCGGGCCGAGAAGCTGCTGCGCGAGGTGTACGCCACCCCGGTCGCGGCCGGATCGCCGTTCGTCGTGACCGACTTCCCGACCGCCGAGCTGGTGAAGACGGCCGCGAACTCCTTCCTCGCCACGAAGATCTCCTTCATCAACGCGATGGCCGAGGTCTGCGAGGCCGCGGACGGCGATGTGGTGAAGCTGGCGGAGGCGATCGGGCACGACGAGCGGATCGGCAAGAAGTTCCTGCGGGCCGGCATCGGCTTCGGCGGGGGCTGCCTCCCGAAGGACATCCGGGCGTTCATGGCGCGGGCCGGCGAACTGGGCGCCGACCAGGCCCTCACCTTCCTCCGCGAGATCGACTCCATCAACATGCGGCGGCGCGGCCAGATGGTCGAGATGACCCGCGAGGCGCTCGGCGGCGGCTCGTTCCTGGGCAAGCGGGTCGCCGTCCTCGGCGCGACCTTCAAGCCCGACTCCGACGACGTACGCGACTCCCCCGCACTGAACGTCGCCGGCCAGATCCACCTCCAGGGCGGCCAGGTCACCGTCTACGACCCGAAGGGCATGGCCAACGCGCTACGGCTGTTCCCGACGCTCGGGTACGCCGACACCGCCGTAGAGGCCGTGCGCGGCGCCGACGTCGTCCTGCACCTGACGGAGTGGCGGGAGTTCCGCGAGCTGGACCCGGCGACGCTCGGCGAGGCCGTACGCGCCCGGGTGGTCCTGGACGGCCGCAACGCACTCGACCCGGCGCTGTGGCGGAAGGCGGGCTGGACGTTCCGCGCGATGGGGCGTCCCACGGCGTAACGCACGGTCGGGGCGATGGGCCGTCCCACGGCACAACGCACGGCTGGACGGACGACGCCGGTCCGGCCGAGGCTCAGTCGGCCGGACCGGCGTCTGGCTGCATTCTGCACCACTGCGCCGTGCTGGGCGCGGTGACCGCCCAAGTCGCCTTCCACGAGGGCTACTTGGACCGATACCTGCGCATCTTCGCGCGCGCCCCGCACACCGCCATCGAGCACCAGCGGCCCCTGCCTGCCGGGCTGCGGTCGTAGTACGCCCAGTGGCAGGTGGGGGCTTCGCAGGCTTTGAGGCGGGGCCAGGTGCCCTCGATCAATGACCCGGCGATCGCTGCCGCCACTCGGGAGAGCAGCGGTTCGTCGGCGGCGGACCTGAGGCTCGCCGAGCCGTCATCGGCATCGATCGCCACCAACAGCGGGGCCCGTGACAGGAGTTCGCCGAGCGGGGTGGTCGCGCGGTGTGCGGGGTGGCCCGCGTGGGCGAGCAGGGTGGCGCGTAGGGACTCGCGAAGTTCGCGGGCCGCCTCCGCCTCTCCCTGGGTGAGTCCGAAGCGTGCGCGGCCATCCTCCGTGTCGAGTTCGTCGGCGCCCGCCTCGATGTCCAGCGTGTTGACCAGGGCCTCGATCAGGGCGAGGTCGCCGGGGGCGGGAACTCTCTCACTCATGTTTACGACCACTCATGCTTGCGACGTTACCTCCAATGCGGGAGCATGCAGTAACCGTCGTTACCGGATAATGCCGTGAACAGGTAACAAGGAGGAGTCCGTCATGACCGACCCCACCCCCATCGCCGAGCTGGGTGCCGTCGTCCTGGACTGTCCCGACCCGCGCGCCCTCGCCGCCTTCTACGCCGGGATCCTGGGCGGCACCGTCGAGGACGAGGACGGCGGCGACTGGGTGGACCTGAAACTGCCCGGAGGTCGGACGCTGGCGTTCCAGGCGGCCCCCGGGCACGTACCGCCGAAGTGGCCCGCGTCCGGCGACTCCCAGCAATTCCATCTCGACCTGACCGTCATCGACCTGGACGCGGCCGAGAAGGGCGTACTGGCGCTGGGTGCGACGCCGCTGGACACCGAGGACCGCTCACGCGCCTGGCGTGTGTACGCCGACCCGGCGGGGCACCCGTTCTGCCTCTGCGCCTGCTGAGACCGCCGACACCGCCGACATCAGGGAGATCACCATGTCCGCCGTCGCACGTTTCCGTTCCACCGTGCTCGACTGCCCCGACCCGCTCGCGCTCGCCGAGTTCTACGCCGGGATCCTCGGCGGCACACCCCACGTCGCCCACGACGAGTGGGTCGTACTCGATGTTCCGGACGGGCCGCGGCTGGCCTTCCAGCGGGTGACGGAGTATGTCCCGCCGGAGTGGCCGCGCGCGGACCGGCCGCAGCAGTTGCATCTCGACTTCGACTCCGGGGCGACCTGGGAGGAGCTGGAGGTCGCGGAGGCGAAGGCGTTGGCGCTCGGCGCGCGGCCGTTGCACCAGGAGGACAAGGAGGACTTCCGGGTGTACGCCGATCCGGCAGGGCATCCCTTCTGCCTCTGCCGGATCGACCACCCGTGAGCACGCCCGCGTTTGTTACCCGTCCAGCTCGGCGATCTTCGCCGTCGACGGCTCGCGGCGCTGCTGGGCGGCGCGGGCCGTGAAGTCGGCGCTGCGCAGGGCGCGTTGGACGTTGCCCCAGCTGAGCAGGGCGAGGTCGGGCTCGGACCAGCCGCGGTGGAGGAGCTCGGCGATGAGGTTCGGGTAGCAGGAGGCGTCGGCGAGGTCCTGCGGGTGGGCCGTGCCGGCGTCGTACGTGCCGGACAGGGCGACGCACTCGCGGCCCGCGACCTCGTGGACGTGGTCGAGGTGATCGGCGACGTCCCGGACGGACGGGCCGGTCTGCTCGGCGGTGAGCGGCACCATGCACAGGCCCTTGGCGGCGCCGACCGCGGCGAGGAGTTCGTCGGAGAGGTTGGCCGGGTGTGGGCGCAGCGTGCGGGCGGCGGAACGGGTGAACAGCACCGGTGCCTTCGAGACCGCCAGCGCGCGGCGGATCGTGCCGTCGGAGGCGCCGGAGAGGTCGGCGAGCACGCCGAGCCGGTTCATCTCGCGGACGACCTCCTCGCCGAACCGGGTCAGCCCGGCCTCGCTCGCCCAAGACACCCCGGCCAGCGTGAGGACCCGTAGGCCCAGCGCGTGCAGGGAGCGCAGGATGCCCAGGGAGTCGCCGAGCGCGGCCGCTCCGGCGGGGCCCAGCAGCACGGCGATACGGCCGCAGTGACGCACGTCGGTGGTCTCTCCGGCGGTGTACGCGAGGCGCAGGCCCTCGGGGTGGGCGCGGACCACCGTGTTCACGAGGTCGAGCTGCTCCAGGGTGGCGCCGACCGCCCGGTCCCCGTCGAGGCCCTCGGGCAGGTGCAGCGACCAGAACAACGCGCCGACATGCCCCTCCCGCAGCCGCGGCACATCGGTGTCCACCGAACTCTCCCCCAGCTCCAGGTCGAACCACGGCAGATGCCGCAGCGCCCACGGCAGCCCGCTGTAGCCGTCCGCGACCGGGTGCGCGGCGAGGATGGCGTGCGCGCGCTCCAGCGGGGCGGCGGCCGGGTCGGAGACGGGGTCGTACGGTTCCGCGGTGTCCGGCGGGAAGACCCCGGCGGGGAAGGGCTCGTGGACCAAGTCGTCGAGCTCGCCGACCTCGGTCGTCGCGTGCAGTTGGTCCTGGAGGTCGGCCATGGCGGGGCTCCGTACGTCGTTACGGCAGTACGGTCACCGTCGCACGCTGACGAGGGGGCTACCTGGTGGGCGGGGCGTTCGGGGTACGGGGGGCGGGACGGCCGGTCACCCGGGGGCCGCCCCGCCCTGAACGAACCGTCCGGTCAGCCGTCCAGCGACTCGATCGTCGCGTTCGACGGCCCCCGCGTCGCCTGGATCTCCCGTGCCACGTCCTCCGCCGCGCCCAGCACCCGTACCGCGTTCTGCCAGGTCAGCTTGGCGAGGTCGGTCTTCGACCAGCCGCGGTCCAGCAGCTCGGCGATGAGGTTCGGGTAGCCGGAGACGTCGTTCAGGCCGTCGGGGGTGAAGGCCGTGCCGTCGTAGTCGCCGCCGATGCCGAGGTGGTCGACGCCCGCGACCTCGCGCATGTGGTCGAGGTGGTCGGCGACGGTGGAGACGGTCGCGATCGGGCGCGGATGGAGTTCCTCGAAGGCGTGGTGCACCTTCATCGCCTCTTCGGTGGTCTCCAGGTGGTGCAGGCCGTGCGCGCGCATGTTGTCGTCGGCCGCGGCCGTCCAGTCCACAGCGGCCTGGAGCACGAACTTCGGTACGAACGTCACCATGGCCATGCCGCCGTTGCCCGGCAGCCGCTCCAGCACGTCGTCGGGGATGTTGCGCGGGTGATCACAGACCGCCCGGGACGACGAATGGGAGAAGATCACCGGCGCCGTCGACGTGTCCAGCGCGTCGCGCATCGTCGTCGCCGCGACGTGCGAGAGGTCGACGAGCATGCCCTCGCGGTTCATCTCCCGCACGACCTCACGCCCGAACGCCGACAGTCCGCCGACGACCGGCGCGTCCGTCGCCGAGTCCGCCCAGGCGTTGTTGTCGTTGTGGGTGAGGGTCATGTAGCGGACGCCGAGGGCATACAACCCCCGTAGCGTGCCGAGGGAGTTGGCGATCGAGTGGCCGCCCTCCGCCCCCATCAACGAGGCGATACGACCCTCCCCGCGCGCCGACTCCATGTCCGCGGCGGTCAGCGCGGGCGCCAGCTGCTCCGGATACCGGGCCAGCAACTGCCGTACGCAGTCGATCTGTTCGAGCGTCATCGGCACCGGGTCGGGCAGGTCCGAGCGGACGTACACCGACCAGTACTGCGCGCCGACGCCGCCCTCGCGCAGGCGCGGGAGGTCGGTGTGCAGATGGGCGTTCTGGTGTACGGCGATGTCGCGGGCGTCGAGGTCGTAGTTGACCTGCTTGCGCAGCGCCCAGGGCAGGTCGTTGTGCCCGTCGACGACCGGGAACTCGCGGAGCAGCTCCCGGGCTTGATCCAGTGACGTCATCCCCGTGTCCCCCGTCATCCCCGTCACTTCCCGAAGCCGAAACCGCTGCCCGAGCCCTCGACCTTGGTCCGCAGGCGCTTGCCCTTCTCGGTGGCCTGGTCGTTCAGTTCCTGCTGGAACTCCCGCATACGGACGAGGAGTTCGTCGTCGTGCGTGGCCAGGATGCGGGCGGCGAGCAGTCCCGCGTTGCGCGCGCCGGCGACCGAGACGGTGGCGACGGGGACACCGGCCGGCATCTGCACGATGGACAGCAACGAGTCCATGCCGTCCAGGTACTTGAGCGGTACGGGCACACCGATCACCGGCAGCGGACTCACCGAGGCGAGCATGCCGGGGAGGTGGGCGGCGCCGCCCGCGCCCGCGATGATCACCTTGAGGCCGCGCCCGTCGGCCTGCTCGCCGTACGTGATCATCTCGCGCGGCATGCGGTGCGCGGAGAGGACGTCGACCTCGTACGCGATCTCGAACTCGTCGAGGGCCTTCCCGGCGGCCTCCATGACGGACCAGTCGGAGTCCGACCCCATGACGATTCCTACGACGGGTCCTGCGACGGAGCTCATTCGGTGATCGTGCCTCTCAGATAGCCGGCTGCGTGGCGGGCGCGGTCCAGGACGTCGTCCAGGTCGTCGCCGTAGGTGTTGACGTGGCCCACCTTGCGGCCGGGCTTCACGTCCTTGCCGTACATGTGGATCTTCAGTTGGGGGTCCCGGGCCATGCAGTGCAGGTACGCGGAGTACATGTCCGGGTAGTCGCCGCCGAGAACGTTACACATCACGGTCCAGGGGGCCCGCGCGCGTGGATCGCCCAGCGGGAGGTCGAGGACCCCGCGGACGTGGTTCGCGAACTGGCTGGTGATCGCGCCGTCCTGGGTCCAGTGACCGGAGTTGTGCGGGCGCATGGCGAGTTCGTTGACGAGGATGCGGCCGTCGCGGGTCTGGAACAGCTCGACGGCGAGGTGGCCGACGACTCCGAGTTCCTTGGCGATGCGCAGCGCCATCTCCTCGGCCTGGAGGGCGAGGGACTCGTCGAGGTCGGGGGCGGGCGCGATGACCGTGTCGCAGACGCCGTTGACCTGCTGGGACTCGACGACCGGGTAGGCGACGGCCTGGCCGTGCGGGGAGCGTACGACGTTCGCCGCCAGCTCCCGTACGAAGTCGACCTTCTCCTCGGCGAGGACCGGAACGCCGGCGCGGAAGGGTTCGGCGGCCTCCTCCGCGGAGTCGACGACCCACACACCCTTGCCGTCGTAGCCGCCGCGGACGGTCTTGAGGACGACGGGGAAGCCGTCCCCCTCCGCCGCGAACGCGACGACGTCCGCCGGGTCGCCGACGAGGCGGTGCCGCGGGCACGGCACGCCGATCTCGACGAGCTTCGTGCGCATCACGCCCTTGTCCTGGGCGTGCACGAGCGCGTCCGGGCCGGGGCGCACGGGGATGCCGTCCGCCTCCAGGGCGCGTAGGTGCTCGGTGGGTACGTGTTCGTGATCGAAGGTGATCACATCGCAGCCCCGCGCGAAGTCACGCAGCGTGTCGAGGTCGCGGTAGTCGCCGATGACGACATCGCCGACGACCTGCGCCGCGGATTCCTGAGGGGTGTCACTGAGGAGCTTGAATTTGATGCCGAGCGGGATGCCCGCCTCGTGTGTCATACGAGCGAGCTGCCCCCCGCCGACCATGCCGACTACCGGGAACGTCACTCCCCCAGGGTATCGGTCACGCCGAGGCGGCCTGATTTCCGTACCTCTTACCGTTCTTTTCCGGGTCTCTTCCCGACCTGTGAGCCGCTTCACGGGCGGCGGGGGAAAGCGGTGGTTAGCATGGCTGGGTCGAGAATCCGAGAAGACAGGGGCCTGCACAACCATGGAGCCTGGTTCCGAAGGGCCTTTCAAACGGTTCGCCCGCGAGGTCGCCAAGTTCGGCGCGGTGGGCGTGGTGGGCACCGTGGTGAACTTCGCGGTCTCGAATCTGCTGTGGCATCTGACCAGCCTGCAGGCCGTGCGCGCCAACGTGATCGCGACGATCGTCGCCATCGCGTGCAACTACGTCGGCTTCCGGTACTTCACCTACCGTGACCGCGACAAGAGCGCCCGCACCAAGGAACTCAGCCTGTTCCTGGCGTTCAGCCTGGTCGGCCTGGTGATCGAGAACGGCATCCTGTTCGCGGCGATCTACGGCTTCGGCTGGGACAGCTCGTTGCAGCGCAATGTCTTCAAGGTGCTCGGCATCGGCATCGCGACGCTGTTCCGCTTCTGGTCGTACCGCAGCTGGGTGTTCAAGGCGCTGCCGACCGAGGACGAAGCCGGGACCGGGGAGCCGGTCGCGGAGCCCTTTCTGAAGCAGAAGCAGAACCCCGAGCCGCTGCCCCGCCCCAAGCAGCACGTGAGCTGAATCCCCCACTCCCGCGCTAGCGGACCGTGGGCTCGTCCTCGTCCACCGGCAGCCGCTTCGTCGGCGGCGTGCGCGACAGGAAGAGCCCGAACACCGGCGGCTGCGCCTGCAGCATCTCCAGTCGCCCGCCGTCCGCCTCCGCGAGGTCACGCGCGACCGCGAGGCCGATCCCCGTGGAGTTACGGCCGCTGATCGTGCGCTCGAAGATGCGGGCGCCGAGGTCGGTGGGGACGCCGGGGCCTTCGTCCGTGACTTCTACGACGGACTGGTTGCCGGTGACGCGGGTGCGCAGGGCGACCGTGCCGCCGCCGTGCATCAGGGAGTTCTCGATCAGCGCGGCCAGCACCTGGGCGACGGCGCCCGGGGTGCCGACGGCCTGGAGATGCCGCTTGCCCGAGCTGACGATCGCGCGGCCCACCCCTCGGTAGGCCGGGCGCCACTCGGCGAGCTGCTGCTGGATGACCTCGTCGAGGTCGAAGGAGACGGCGGAGCCGGTACGGGGGTCACGCGCGTTCGTCAGCAGCCGCTCCACGACGTCCGTGAGCCGCTCGACCTGCGTCAGCGCGATCGTCGCCTCCTCCTTCACCGTGTCCGGGTCGTCGGTGAGGGTGATCTCCTCCAGGCGCATGGACAGCGCGGTGAGGGGCGTACGCAGCTGGTGCGAGGCGTCCGCGGCCAGCCTGCGCTCGGCGGTGAGCATGCGGGCGATGCGCTCGGCAGAGGAGTCGAGGACATCGGCGACCCGGTCCAACTCCGGGACGCTGTACCGCTTGTGCCGGGGACGCGGATCACCGGAACCGAGCCGCTCGGCGGTCTCCGCGAGGTCGGTGAGCGGCGAGGCGAGCCGGTTGGCCTGCCGTACCGCGAGCAGCACTGCGGCGACTACGGCGAGCAGGGCGACGGCGCCGATGATGAGCAGCGTGCGCCCGACCTCACGGGTGACGGTCGAGCGCGGCTCCTCCACGGTGACCGTCTCGCCCTCCTCGCCCTTGGCGGTGGAGCGGATGACGTCACCGGTCGGTTTGGTGCCGACCGCGATCACCGGGTCGCCGGGGATCCGGATCACGGCGTACCGATCCTCCGTGACCTGCGTCCGCAGCACCTCGGAGTCGACGATCTCCGCCCCGAGAATCCGACTGTCCACGATGCTGGCCAGCCGGAGCGCCTCGGAATCCACCCGTTCCTGGGCGCTGTTGCTGATCGTGCGTGTCTCGACGATGACGAGGGACACACCGAACACGGCGATCACCACGAGCACCACAGCGAGGGTGGACTGAATAAGACGACGACGCACGGCCACTCTCCGAGAAACGGCGACTTCAGCGCCCCGAAAGGGGCGCGGGGAACTGCGCGACCAGCCCTAGACGGCGGCCAGTCGCGCACACCACACCAGCCACCCACGTCGCAACGCGCGTAGCCGACCTAGCTCTTCTCGAACCGGAAACCCACACCCCGCACCGTGGCGATGTACCGAGGGTTGGCCGCATCGTCACCGAGCTTCTTCCGCAGCCAGGAGATATGCATGTCGAGGGTCTTGGTCGACGACCACCACGTCGTGTCCCACACCTCGCGCATCAACTGGTCCCGGGTGACAACCCGCCCGGCATCCCGCACAAGAACGCGCAGCAGGTCGAACTCCTTGGCGGTGAGCTGGAGTTCCTCGTCGCCCATCCACGCACGGTGGGACTCGACGTCGATACGGACGCCGTGCGTGGCGGGCGGCTGCGCGGGCTCGGCCGCGCCGCGCCGGAGCAGCGCCCGGACGCGGGCGAGCAGTTCGGCGAGCCGGAAGGGTTTGGTGACGTAGTCGTCGGCGCCCGCGTCGAGGCCGACGACGGTGTCCACCTCGTCGGCGCGCGCGGTCAGGATGAGGATGGGGACGGTGTGGCCCTCGGCGCGCAGTCGGCGGGCGACTTCCAGGCCGTCCATACCGGGCAGGCCCAGGTCCAGGACACACAGGTCGATGCCGCCCTGGATGCCGGCATCGAGGGCTGTCGGTCCGTCCTCGCGCACCTCGACCTCGTAACCTTCCCGTCGCAAAGCGCGGGCCAGCGGCTCCGAGATGGACGCGTCGTCCTCGGCGAGCAGTACACGGGTCATGAGCTGATGGTAGTCCGCCTTGGACAGCGGTCGAGGTGTGATCGCCACGAGTGATTCTTACCTTGGGGCAAGTCGGATTCGCTGCCGTGAAGAATCCGGGCCGAACCTGTGTCTGTGCGATGCGATCCTTGTATCCACCTTCGAAAGGCCGACCACGGTTCCACTATTCCCTGTGATCGATGTCTCAAGTCCTTCCAAATCCGTCGGTGTCCTGCCGTATGGTGGCCTGACCGCCTGTAGTGACACTGAAGACCTTTGGCGAGCATTTACAGCTGAAGGTCTCTTTTGTGTGCTGCCCTCTCAACCAGCACGGCCCGACCAGCAAGGATCGATCATGGCGTCCAGCCTGACGAAGGACTCGGTGACTCCGGGCACCCCCGGTTCCGAGAAGACCTTCTTCGGCCACCCCCGCGGACTGGCCACTCTCTTCATGACCGAGATGTGGGAGCGATTCTCCTACTACGGCATGAAAGCTCTGCTCCCGCTGTACCTGGTGGCACCGGGCGGCCTGCACATGAGCGCGGCCACCGCTACCGCGATCTACTCGGTGTACCTGTCCCTCGTGTACCTGCTCGCCCTGCCCGGCGGCTGGTTCGCGGACCGTGTCCTCGGCCCCCGCAAGACGGTCGCCGTCGCCGGCGTGATCATCATGCTCGGCCACCTCACCCTGGCCCTCCCGTCCTCGGGCACGTTCTTCGCGGGCCTGGGCCTGGTGGCGGTCGGCTCCGGTCTCCTGAAGGCCAACATCTCGACGATGGTCGGCCACCTCTACGAGGGCCCGGACGACCCGCGCCGTGACGGCGGCTTCACGCTCTTCTACATCGGCATCAACATCGGCGCGTTCGCCGCGCCGCTGGCCATCGGTACCGTCGGTGAGAACTACAACTGGCACCTCGGCTTCGCGCTCGCCGCGGTCGGCATGGCCATCGGCCTCGCCCAGTACCTGCTCGGCACGCGCCACCTCAGCTCCCGCTCGGACCTCGTCCCCACGCCTCTGTCCGCCGAGGAGAAGGCGCTCACGCTGCGCAAGTCGGCGCTGTGGGCGGCCGTCGCCGTCGTCTTCTACGCGATCGTCGGCTTCTCCGGCCACTACACCCTGAACTGGCTGCTGGTCCCGATCACGATCGCGGGCCTGCTCATCCCCGTCGTGGTCATCGCCCGCATCAAGCGCGACAAGGACCTCGACCGCGCCGAGCAGTCGAAGATGTCCGCGTACATCTGGTTCTTCGTCGCCGCGGCCGTGTTCTGGATGATCTACGACCAGGGCGGCTCGACGGTGTCCCTGTTCGCCGACTCCTCGGCGAAGAACACCGTCTTCGGCTGGAACTTCCCGATCTCCTGGTACCAGTCGGTCAACCCGGTCCTCATCATGGCCCTGGCCCCGGTCTTCGCCTGGGCCTGGCTGGCCCTGGCCCGCCGTGGCAAGGAGCCGAGCACGGCGACCAAGTTCGCGATGGGTCTGGTCCTGATCGGCGCATCCTTCTTCCTCTTCCTGGCCCCGCTCGCGATCGCCGACGGCGGTCACAAGGCGGCGGCGATGTGGCTGGTGGCGATCTACTTCGTCCAGACGGTCGGCGAGCTGACCCTCTCCCCCGTCGGCCTCTCCGTCACCACGAAGATGGCCCCCGCGAAGTACGCCTCCCAGATGATGGGCGTCTGGTTCCTCGCGGTGACGGCGGGCGACGCCACCACGGGCCTCCTGTCCATCGCCGGCGTCGACCTGAACAAGACGGGCATCGTCGCGTTGCAGGCCGTCCTCGCGGTCCTGGCAGGCGTGGCGGTGTGGATGTACCGCAAGAGGGTCAGGGAACTCATGGGCGACGTGCACTGACGTTCTTCCACTGACGTTCGTCCACGGCTACGCGACAAAGGGCCGCTGCATCCCTCGGGATGTGGCGGCCCTTTTTGTGTCCCCGGCGTTTTCCAGTGAACGTCGGGCCCGCGCTCGTCTACCGCAGCCGCCTCCGTCCCGGCAGGAACGTGAACACCGCCACGCCCAACAGGATCGCCGTACCGGAGACAAGACCGAGCGCTTTCAGACCGCCGTGGCTGTCCGAGCCCGTCTCCGCCAAGCCTCCGGAGGTCGATGTCGACGTACCGCCCGTTGTGGTGGAACCGGACGCGCCGCTCGCCTGTTCCGTCGTGTCGAGGGTCAGGGAGACCTCCGACTTCGTGGGTGTGCAAGTCGTCGTCGTGCCGAGGGCGTTGACCGTGAGGACGCCGGGTGACAGCGTCGACGTGCCGCTCGCGCCGGGTTTGTAGGTGCCGGTCAGGTCCGGGATGTCGATCGGGTCGCCGGACTTGATGGCGGCGGAGTTGGTCGGGCCCTCGACGTGGACCGTGCCGCTGTCGGCGCCGCCCAGGACCACCTCCATCGACGGTTTCACGGAGTCCGCCGGGATGTCGGCCGGGCTGTCCATCACCGACCCGTTGAACTTCACGGTGAGGTCGTAACTCCCGCCGTCCTTCGTGGCGTTGATCTGCACGGGCGAGGTCGCGCTCTTGTCACCGATCGGCGTCTTGCACGCGTAGGGGACGGAGACCTCCTTGCCGGTGAAGTCCGTCTGACCGGTCCCGGTGCCGTCGCTGGAACTCGCCGACACAGACGCGGATGTGGATGCCGATGCCGACTCGGAATCCGAGTCACTGGGCGACGGAGATGCCGACGTCGAGTCCGATGCGGTCGGGGACGTACTCGACGAACTGCCGTCCCCCGCCGTCACGTTGATCGTCGCCGAAGGCGAGACCGTCGCCGTCGGCGCGCACTTCGTGTCCGTCGAGAACGCGTTCACCGTGTACGCGTCCGGTGTCAGCGTCACCGACCCCGCCGTCGTCAGTTTCAGCGTGCCCTTCATGTCGGACAGGGTCATCGCCGCGCCCTTGGGGATCGCCGGGTTCTCGCGCGGCCCCAGCATCGCGATGTCGGCGGTCTGCGCGCCGCCCGCCTTCAAAGTCCCGGACGGCTGGACCGAGTTGGCGGGCAGGTCGATGATGTCGGGGTTCTTGGACGCGGCCTGGGTGAACTTCCAGACGACGTCGACCGTGTCGCCCACCTTCGCCGTGGCGGGCGCGGTGATCTCGACCTTGGTGGTGCCGTCGACCGGGTCGATACCGGCGGGCGGTACGCAGTGGGTGGCATAGGACACCTCGGCGGCCTGCGCGGACTGGGCGCTCAGACCGAGCGCGAGGCCCGCACCGCCGAGGACCAGCGCGAACGTCGCCGCGCCCGCTCTCCGTACACCGCCTCCGCCGGCCGGTATGACTCTCCTTCGCTTGCTCACGTAAGTCCCTTCCTGGTGGGAGTCGTCGGACTCGTCGGGCTGTCGTCGTGCGGTGCGGAGAGTCGACCGGCCGCCGTGCCCGGATCCGAATCCGGGGTGAACCACGGCAGGGTCGAGGTCGCAGGGGCCGCCTCGGCTGCTTGCCGGGACGCGGGCGCCTTGCCGAACTTCGGCATGCGCAAGGTGACTTGGGCAGGCACGTGCAGGCTCCGGTGCCGGGGCGGGCCCATGCTGCGGGCCGCCTTGCGTGGCCGTAGCCGGTCCACCACGGCCATCCCGACGCGGAACACCGCCGCTGGTACGACCACGCAGAGCAGGATCCAGAACAGGGTCACGCCCCAGGGGCGGCCGACTCCCCACGGCTGTTCGGCGAGCACCCGGCCGCCGTACTTCATCGAGACGGTGTAGTCGCCGTGTGCTCCGGCCGAGAGTTCTACGGGGAGTTTGATCTCCGCCTTCCCGCCGGGCGCGATCGTGCCGTTGAACTGCTGGTCGTCCCACTGCGGCGCGAACACCCCGTGGGAGGTGCCGACTTGGAACAGGGGGTTCTTGACGGCGGTCGAGCCCGCGTTGCCCACGGTGAAGACCAGCGTGCGGGACGGTGGCGCCCCGAACCAGGTCAACAGCCCGCTCGAACCGTCCAGTCGGGGGTCGGAGAGGACCGACAGCCGTCCGGTCGACGGCTCCGCGGGGAGTGGTTCGATCGCGTGGCCGGCCACCTGGAAGACCGTGTCCGCGGACGCGCTCGCCCCCGTCACCGTCGCCACATGCACCACACACGGGCACGGCACCGGCGGTTCGGACACCGGCAGCTTCTTGCTGAAGATGCCCTTGGCGTCCGTCGTTACGGCTCTACCGTCCGCGTTCGCACAGGAGTTGGTGCCGCCGATCACCCCGCGCGCGGGCGTCGCCTGTCCGCAGATCAGCACCATCAGCAGGGCGTGCGCCCGCCAGCCGCTCCCGGAGACGGTGATCGAACCGCCCGCCCCTGCTTGTGACTTGGAGAGCTTCACCGTCGGCCCGCCCGCCGCCGCGGCACTTGTCGCCCCGGCCAACGGCAGCAGAAGCAGCGCGAGCACCGCCACCAGCGCCGGAATCCGCACCTTGCCGCTCATCACGTCACAGCTCCCGTCAACTCGGCTGCCGTACGCGGGTGTTCAGCCGCCCAGCCGTCCTCATCCGTACGGCGCCGTCGACGTCGTAGCCGCAGCCGTACGAGAAGCAGCGCGGCCCCCGCCGTCAGCGCACCCCCGGCCCCCACCACCGCGCCCCACGGCACGAACTTTGTCGACACGTCCGCCGTGTCGTGGGCGCCGCCTGGCGCCGTGACCGTGAGGTGTACGTCGACCGCGTCCAGGGTGGGGTGGTCGGGCCAGGGTTCGGTGAGCTTGAGGCGTTGGCCCGGCGGGAGTTGGACCGGGAGGGTGCGGGGGGTGCGGTCCAGGAGGGTGCCGAAGACGCCGGTGGCGTGGACGGTGAGTTTCGGGGTGAGGGGAGTGGTGCCGCGGTTGACCAGTTCGTAGGTGATGCGGCTGCCGTGGACGGCCACGTGCTCGACGGTCAGTGCTGACAACATCGGGCCGGATACGTGGAGTTGGAGTCGTGCAGTCGCCTCGCGACCACTCGCGTCCCGCGCGACGATCGTGGCGGTGTGGTCGCCGGGGGCGGCTGTCGTCGGGACGTTCACCGTGAAGGGGATGTCGGCCCGGGTGCGGGCCGGGACCCGAACTCCCGTGTCGGCGAAGGTGATCGGGACGCCGGTGGCGTGCAGTCGTACGGTGACCGGGTGGGTGGTGGGGTTGGTCACGGACACCGTGTCCTGGAGGTGCGTGCCGGGCTCGCCCTCGGCGTAGAACGTCGCGCGTCCGCCGCCCGCGGGCGCAACGGTCCATCCCTCGGCGGCCGTTGCGGTCGGTGCGGCCGCAAGGAGGGCGAGGAGGGACAGGCACAGGACGCGGGCGGTCGACAGCATGGGCGGCTCCATAGAACAGGTGCGGCGCGAAGCGCCCCGAAGGGGCGCGGGGCAGTGTCGATTTGCGGCTCCGCCGCGCGGGCGCGACCAGCCACGACGGCGCCGCAGCCGATCGACGGCACTTCCCGGCACTTCAGCGGAGCGCCTAGCGGCGGGCGCGGGCCGTCTGGTTGCGCCGGGTCAGCCACAGGGTGCCCGCCGCGCCCGCGAGCAGGACCGTGCCGCCGAGCGTGCCGAGGGCGATGACGGAGTCGTCGGGGCCGGTCTTCGGGAGCGTGCCGCTGGAGTCCGTACCGGTGCCGGAGCCGGTGGAGCCCGTGGTGCCCGTCGAGCCGCTGGATCCCGACGAACCGCCTGCCGCCGTCACGTCCAGCGTGAGGGACGGGCCGGGGCTGTTGGTGGGGGTGCAGGTCGTCGTCGTACCGAGGGCCTTGATGGTGAGGACGGCCGCGGTGAACGTGACCTTGCCGGTCGCCTTCGGGGTGTACGTGCCCGTCAAGTCGTTGATTTTGATGGGGGTGTTGGCGGGGATCGCGGCCTGGTTGGCCGGGCCCGACACCGCGACCGTGCCGCTGTCCGCGCCGCCCAGTTTGATGGTGGCGCTCGGGCTCATCGCGCCCTTGCCGAGTTCGACGGGGCTGGAGGAGACACCCTTCTGCCAGGACATGGTGAGCTTGTAGCCGCTGCCGCTCTTGACACCCTTGATGTCGATCGGCGAGACGGCGGTCTTGACGCCGATGGGCGTCTGGCACTTGTAGTTGACGTCGACCACGTCGGCCCGGGCTGCGGGGGCGGCCATGAATACCGCCGAGCCGGCCAGGGCCGCGACGGACGCGAGCGCTGCGGTTCGTTTCTGGTACGACACGGTCCCCTCATTCCTGACGGCACATCAGATCGGCCGTCAAGGTACGCCCGGGGTCGTGAGGAAGGAAGACAAGGCGCACGCCGGAGTTGTGACGATCCGGCGTACGTGAGGGGGTGATTGAGGAGGGGTGAGCGGGAAGGAGGGGGCGAGCGGGCGGGGTGGGCGGGCCGGCTGACGTGACCGCGGGTAACCCGAGGTGAGCGTCGGCCTGGCAGACCGGCGGACCGGCCGAGCGGGGCGGACGGACAAGCCGAGCGGGGGGGGCGGGGACCGGCCGAGCAGGCGGACGGACCGGCCGGACAGAGGGACGAGGGCCGGCCGGACAGGCCCTAGGCCGGCGCGCCCAGCTCCGCCCAGACCGTCTTGCCGGTGACTCCCGGGGCGCGGACGACCCCCCAGTCCAGGCACAGCCGCTGCACGATGAACATGCCGTGGCCGCCGGGGCGGCCCGCGCGGTGCGGGGTTCTGGGGGCGGGCTGGCCCGTGCCGCGGTCGGAGACCTCGACCCGGATCACCTTCTTGTCGCAGGTGATCCACATCTCGTCCGGGCCCTCGGCGTGCAGACAGGCGTTGGTGACCAGCTCGGAGACGACAAGGAGCACGTCCTCGGCGGCGGCACGCCGGTCGGCGCCCTCGGCGGGCAGCCAGCCCCAGGCGTACAGGGCCTGGCGGGCGAAGTCGCGGGCCAGCGGTACGACCCCGCTCTCCCCCGCGAAACTGAGCCTGCGGGTGTCCCGGCCCACGGCTGGCTCGGCGTCGTCCCCGACGGACGGCACGGCAGCGCCTCCGGCGGGCGCCTCCGCGGCGCCACCGGACTCCGGGCGGTCGCCCGGCGGGTAGGGCCGGGTGGTGCTCATCAGCGCTTCACCTCACCGATTCACCGGTTCACGATTCACAAGTCGGTACGTATTCAAGAGTCAGTCGGTACGTGTTCAAGAGTCAGTACGTGGATCAGGAACGATTTCGTCGCTCACGGTCTCGACAGGTTCAGATGTTCTCCTGCCCGAGCGAACCGGCAAAACACCCCTTACTCGGCACGGAAGACGAGGCACGGGGAATCCGCCGGTCGCGCGGGGAGGAACGGGGCTCAGCCGGACTCGTCGGCGAGGGCGGCCCCAAGGGTGTCGTGGACGGTGAAGACCGCATCCGCCCCGGTGATCTCGAACACGCGCGCCACCGCGGGTTTCATCCCCGCGAGGTGCACCCCGCCGCCTGCGGCATCCGCCTTCAGGCGCGCGCCGAGCAGTACGTTCAGGCCCGTGGAGTCGCAGAACTCCAGCCGTGAGCAGTCCACGACGAGCCGTGCGTACCCATGGGCGAGCAGGTCCTCCAGCGGCTCGCGCAACAGATCGGCGGTGTGGTGATCCAACTCACCCGCCGGTGTCACGACAGCGCTCAGGCCCTGTTTCCGCACCTCGACCAGAAGCCGGCCAGACTGTGCGCTGCCGACCGTCCCGCGGTCCATGCCGTCTCTCTCCCGAGGTCGTAGCTGTTGACCTCTCCCGAGGTCGTGGCTGTTGACGTTCGCCCTGGAACACTACGCCTTCCTCACACTCTCCAACACCCGAACAACCGCCCATAAGCGGACATATGGGCGCACAGCGCACTTGCGGCGGGCTCCGGAAAACGGGTAGGGCTAGTAGAGACAAGTATTTGGACATTCGATACGACGGACAAGTCCGGCCACCGACCGGCTCTCGCCCCGACTGTCGATACGACCGACCGACCGACACGACCGGCTTTGGAGGCGCCGCACTCCGCAGTGCACGCACCGGCTTCGGCAGCCATATGCCGAGAACGATGGAGGACGCCATGTCACCCCGGCTCGACGCATCGCCTACCCCGACAGCGACGTCGACACCCCCACCGGCACAACTGGATCCCAATCCCATCGAGGGGCTCCCCGAGATCCCCCCGTACGACGAGATCGGCGCCGTCGACGCACGGGCGCTCTCCAAGACCCTCTTCGAGCGGCTGGAATCGCTCGAGGAAGGGACGCACGAGTACTCGTACGTCCGCAACACGCTCGTCGAGCTCAACCTCGCGCTGGTCAAGTTCGCCGCCTCCCGCTTCCGCTCGCGCAGCGAGCCGATGGAGGACATCATCCAGGTCGGTACCATCGGCCTGATCAAGGCGATCGACCGCTTCGAACTCAGTCGCGGCGTCGAGTTCCCCACCTTCGCGATGCCAACCATCATGGGTGAGATCAAGCGCTTCTTCCGCGACACCTCGTGGTCCGTGCGCGTCCCGCGCCGACTGCAGGAACTCCGGCTCGACCTGGCCAAGGCCGGCGACGAACTGGCCCAGCAACTCGACCGCGCCCCCACGGTGGCCGAGTTGGCGAAGCGCCTGAAGCTCTCCAGGGACGAGGTCGTCGAGGGCATGGCGGCGTCAAATGCCTACACGGCCAGCTCACTTGACGCCCAGCCCGAGGAGGACGACTCCGAGGGCGCGCTGGCGGACCGGATCGGCTACGAGGACCACGGGCTCGAAGGCATCGAGTACGTCGAGTCGTTGAAGCCGCTGATCGCCGAACTCCCGCACCGGGACCGGCAGATCCTCTCCCTGCGCTTCGTCGCCAACATGACGCAGTCGGAGATCGGCGACGAACTGGGCATCTCGCAGATGCATGTGTCGCGGCTGCTGTCGCGGACACTGGTGCGGCTGCGGAAGGGACTTACGGTCGAGGAGTAGGCCCGACTTGATTTTCCGGGAGCCGGTCTTCCTGGTCTTCCTGGTTTTCCCCTGCCTGTGCTGAGCGCGGCGCGCGTGTGCGTGCGCCGCGCTCAGGCCGTTCCCGGCGGCTTTCGGATCATCCCGGCGCGTTTCGGATCATTCGGAGCGTCGGCCAACTCGCCTCCCGGCTACGGTTGTTGCCCATGACAGCCACCGAGCCGGACATCACGGACATCGACGAGGCCCTGATCCGGGATCTGTTGCGCGAGCAGTGCCCCGATCTGGCGGATCGCCCCCTGAAGCTCGGCGCGCTCGGCTGGGACAACCAGGTGTGGCGGCTCGGCGACGACCTCGCCGTCCGCCTGCCGTGGGCGCCGGAGTCCGCGGACGCGCTGCTGCTCAAGGAACACACCTGGCTGCCCGCTCTCGCCCCGCGCCTTCCCCTGCCGGTCCCGGTCCCGCAGCACCTCGGTGAACCCTCGGAACGTTTTCCACGCCCCTGGCTCATCACCACCTGGGTACCGGGCGAGCCCGCCGACCGCGCGCCCGTGACGCGCGGCGCGGAAGCGGCCGTAGCGCTCGCGGACTTCCTGACCGCGCTGCACCGGCCCGCGCCCGAGGGGGCGCCGACGGGACGGGACCGCGGTGGCCCGCTGGCCGACCACGCCGAAGGCTTCGCCCGCGGGCTCGCCTCGGCCACCGAACTGGGCCTGATCCCCGACCCGGACGCCGTCCAGTCGGTCTGGGAGGACGCCGTAGCCGCCCCCGAGTGGACGGGCCCGCCACTCTGGCTCCACGCCGACCTCCATCCGGCCAACGTCCTTACCAGGAACGGCACTTTCTCCGGTGTGATCGACTTCGGCGACCTCTGCGCCGGCGACCCCGCCTACGACCTCGCCGCCGCGTGGATCCTGCTGCCGGACGGCGCGGCGGACATCCTCCACGAGGCCTACCGCCCAACCCCCGACCCCGCGACCCTGCGCCGCGCACGGGGCTGTGCGGTGCTGCGCGCGCTCGCCGGCCTCCACATCGGGCACGCCGGCGACCACGGCCGCCCCGGGGGCAAGCCCACGTGGGGGCCACCGGCCCGTGCTTCGCTAGGGCGGCTCACGGGAGGTTGAGAAAACGGGCTCGGCGTTCGGGGCGCGGTGGTAGGACAGGGACCGGAACTGCGGACAGCGGCCGGGGCGCGGGCCGAACGAGCCACTGTGGGACGGGAGTTGGGCATGGCGGGCACCACTGGCATGGCGGCACAGAACATCGACGAGGTCGTGGACGGGCTCGCGGAAATCGTGCGGGAGGCGACGGATACCGGTGACCGGGTCGGGTACTTCGCGGCGCTGTACCGGCAGGTGACCGTCGAGATCCGCAAGGCCATCCACGCCGGGCAGTTCGAGGACGGCCCCCGGATGGACCGCTTCGACACGCTCTTCGGCAACCGCTACTTCGCCGCGTACGACGCCTGGCGCCGTGACCGGAGCGGGCCGCGCTGCTGGCGCGAGACGTTCGGGCTGCTCGACGACGCCGACACCGTCATCGTCCAGCACCTGGTCCTCGGCGTGAACGCCCACATCAACCTCGACCTGGCCGTAGCCGCCGCGGGGACGAGCCCCGGCGCGGACATCCATGCGTTGCAGCACGACTACCTGCTGGTCAACGACATCCTCGCGGGGGTGGTGCTGGTGCTGGAGGACTCGGTGGGCGCCGTGTCTCCGCTCCTGTCCCTGCTGGACAAGGTCGGAGGCCGCACCGACGAACAGATCCTCGACTTCAGCATCGTCCAGTCCCGGCAGGAGGCCTGGTACAACACGGTGCTGCTGGCGGGCCAGACGGAGGCGCAGCGCGAGGTCACCATCGAACGGCTTGATGTCCGGGCGGCGGTGCTCGCGCGGTTGATCGCCCGGCCGGGCCTTCTCGTCCGCCCGGCGCTGGAGCTGATCCGTCACACGGAGAGCGGTGATGTGGCGGCTGTCATCGCGCATCTGGACGGGGCGATGGAGCGGGGGTCCGCGGGGCGGGGGACGGGGTGAGGCCCGGCGGATCGACCGTCCGCCTCCGGTCTCAGGGGCCCTCGGTGAACAACTCCCGCGCGTCGGCGATCTCGTGGGAGCGGTCGAACCAGGTGCCGAGTTCGTCCAGGTCTGTGGAGGCGAGGATGCGGTCGCGGACGTCAGCGGGGACGTCGATCTGACGCCGTTGGAGGGTACGCAGGATGGCCGCCGACCACCCCTCGGCGCGCCCCTCCTCCCTGCCTTCGTCCCGCACCTGCTCCGCCAGCGGGTGCCGCCAGAAGTACTGGATCGCCGTCATCAGGTCCCTCCACATCTGCTGGGCCTGGCGGTCTGCCAGGCATGAGTCGACGAACTGCACGAAGACCGCGGCACTGTCCGGGTCGATGGTCCGCAGGGCGGTGGCCAGGTTTTCCAGTATGGCTGCGGCCTGCGGGCCACGGCCATGTGTCATCGCCGAAAGCACCGCAAGGGGTACGTCACGTTCGGCCTCGCGTTCGTCCACGATCACCGGCACGTTGTCCGGTCCGAGGACGAAGGGGCGCACCGTCAGCGAGGGGCACCCGCGCACCCCGAGATGGATGGGCTCCGCCGCCCAGCGGGCCGTCGCGTGGCTCTGGGTAATGACGATGAGCACGGGCTCGCAGTGGTACTTCTCGTGCAGGTAGCCGAGGTAGTACGGCCAACTACCGCGCTTCCTCTTGTCGATGTCGCCCTGCGATTCGACGACGAGGAGGTAGTCCCCTTCGTCGGTCTCCGCCCGGAGCAACGTGTCGACGCGCCTCTCGACCGGTTCGATCTCGGTGAGGTCCACGTTCATGGCGGCGAACTCACGCGGTTCGGGGAAGGGGATGCGTAACACGCTCTGCAGGGCACGGGTCAGAAGCGCGGGATCCTTCTGGAAGATCCGGTGCAGCGCCTCGTGCGACGAACTGGGCATTACGCCACCCCCAGTTCGCACCAGACGTACTTGCCGCGCTGCCCGTTCCTCGACAGCGGCTGCCACCCCCAGCAGTCGGCGCACGCCCGCACCAACGCGAGCCCTCTCCCCGCCTCGGCGTCCAGGAGGTTCTCCAACTGGCCCGGCGGTTCAGGAGGTTCGGGGTCCGCATCCCATGCCCCGACGCGCAGCACGCCCGCCGACCACCGCACGCGGAGCATCACCGGCCCCTTGGTGTGCAGTACAGCGTTGGCCACCAGCTCCGTAGCGAGGAGTTCGGCGGTGTCCACGACCCGGATGAGGCCGTGCGCGGTGAGGACGAGGCGGAGGGTGCGGCGGCAGACGGTGACAGCACGGCGGTCGTGCGGCACGGAGAGGGAGTACTCCCAGGGTTCGGGCTCGGTTTCGGGCATGGGGCAGCTCCGGACGGGGTGAGGTGGTTGATGGGCGCGGGCGGTGGCATTGCCGCAGCCGTCATGGCAGGGCGGAGCGGTGCGCTTCCGCAGCGTGTGCGTCGCATCACCGACAGTAGGGTGTAAATTCATACCCTCGCAACCGCCTCGCGTAATCTGACCCCGAACGAGGAGTCCCAGAGAGGCAGTTACTCGGATGACCATGCGGAGCCAGCCCACCGCCCGACACGTGCGTCTGGGTTCCGAGTTGCGCAAACTGCGGGAGGCCGCGGGCAAACCGGCCAAAGAGATCGCCGGGCTCCTCGGGTCGAGTTCGGCGCACATGAGCCAGATCGAAGCCGGTAGTTCGGCGATCAGTGAGGAGCGCCTACGCAGGCTGGCGGCTCACTGCGCCTGCACGGACGAGGAGTTGATCGAGGCCCTCGTGGCGATGGCGACCGAGCGCACCCGTGGGTGGTGGGACAAGTACAAGGGAGTCCTGCCCCAGGTGAACCTGGACGTGGCTGAGGCGGAGCACCACGCGAAGTTCCTGCGGGAAGTCGTCATCACGCACGTCCCGGGGCTGCTCCAGACACCGGACTACGCGCGGGCGGTGTTCGGGTACATGCGCCCGGAACTGCCGGAGAGCGAGCTCGCGCCCCGGGTGGACCACCGGATGAAACGGCGAGCCGTCATCGAGGGCGACAACCCGACACCGTACGAGACGATCATCCACGAGTTCGCCCTGCGGATCCGAGTGGCTGACCGCGAGGCATCCATCGCTCAACTCCGCCGCATCCTGGCCGAGATCGAGCAGGGACACGCCACCGTGCGCGTTATCCCGACCGACCAGGACGGCTTCGCCGGTGCCGGCGCCTCGATGATGTACATGGGCGGTCCACTGGCCCAACTGGACACCGGGCTCAGAGACACCCCAGGCGGGACCATGTTCATCGATGCCGAAGCACAGTTGAAACGGCTCCGAACACTCTTCCGTAAGGTGGAGAAGGCGTCGCTGGAACCCACGGCGTCACGGGACTTCATCCACCACCTGACGAAGGAACTGTGAGACGCACCATGAGCCACGCCCTGCACTGGCAGAAGTCCACGTTCTCGGACGGTGGCGAAGGCAACACCTGCGTCGAACTCGCCGCCACCTCGCCCACCACCCTCCACCTCCGCGAGAGCGACACCCCAGACACCCAACTCACCACCAGCGCCACCCCGTTGATCCACCTCATACGCGGCATCAAGTCACGCCGATAGGCCTCGGCAGCTCGTCGCTCAGCCCACTGCGGGCCGAGCGACGGCATGCTTCGCGTCGTGTTCCTACCAGTGAAGGGCGTGCTCGACCGCTGTCGCCTCAGCCTCGTGGCCCTGAGCGTTCGCGTGGACGGAGTATGCGGGGTGTACGGGAACCAGGTCCTCGACCCAGCGTTCCGCGGCGGGCGCGCACATGTCGTGTCCGATGGTGGGGGTGTAGGTGTCCACGTAGGTGGCGCCGGCCCGGCGGGCCTGGGTGGCCAGCATCGAGTTGAGGGTGATCTCGCGGTCCCGCATCCAGGTGAAGTCACCGGCGGCGAACGGCGCCGTCGCGCTCGTACAGGAGCTTCCGTCGTCGGGGAAGAGGTCCACATAACCCACGACGAGTACGCGGGCATGCGGGGCACGCTTCTTGATCCCGCGCAGCACCTGGGCGACCTTGGGCGCCGTCTGCTGGATCACCTCCTTGACCTGGTCGGCGCCTCCCGAGTTGTAGTGGGCCTTGCAGGGCGCTCCCGCCGGATCGGTGGATCCGAGCGACGCGCACGTCCCGATGATCGAGCTGAAGCCGATGTCATTGCCCCCGATGGTCAGGGTGACGAGCTTCGTCGACCGGCTGAGCGCGTCGAACTGGGGTGGCGCGGTGCCCTGAGACGCCGTCATGTTCGCGGTCGTCGCGCTTGAGCAGCTGACATCGGTGAGTTCGTCGTCGAGCGCGGTGGCCACGAGCGACGGGTAATTGTGGTTCGACCGAAGGCAGTTGGCATCGACCTGGTCGGGGATCAGCGGCCCGGAGGCCGAGGAGTCCCCGAGCGCGACGTACGGCACACCCTGTGTCCTGGTGTGCAGGGGGGAGGCACTTCCCGCCGTGGCCGTTGCGACAACACAGGCCAGTGCCAGGAGGCCACCGGCGACAGCCCGACGGCCGCCCACCCCGCCCCTTCGCCGTATCTGTTCTCTGTCCATCTTTCGCCCTTCACTCTCCGCACGGTGACGGCGGCCCGGCGGTGCGGTGCAGTGCAGTGCGGGTGCGGTGCGGATCCGCTGGGCAGCGACGACGGGCCGGTCGTTTCGCAGACAAGAGACAGCGGAGGGGAGAAAGTTCGGGGCCTGCCTTGTGTCGGTGATCACAGGGGATGTCGTCACTCAGAGGCCGCCGAGCCCGATGCCGATCACCAGCAGCGATGCGGAGGGTGGGGCCGGCTCACCAACATGAGCTCGGCGAGGCGGAAGGCCTGGAACACTGGCGCGATGTTCAGCCAGAGCATCGTGGCCGTGTCCACCGAACCGACCGTGGAGCTGTTCGTCGCACAGACCCCGGGACCCGCCGAGCACACCCTGCTGGTGATCCACGGCGGTCCTGACTGGGACCACACCTACCTGCGCGAACCGCTCGCCCAGCTCGCCGGTCGGCGTCGGGTGATCCTGGCGGACCTGCGCGGTTGCGGGCGTTCCACCCGCGGCCTCGCCGATGACGCGTACACCCCTGCCGCAGCCACCGGCGATCTCACCGTCCTGCTCGACGCGCTTAATACAGGTGACACCGGTGATACCTGTGACACCGGGCCGGTCGATGTCCTCGGTTTCTCCTACGGCGGCTTGATCGCTCAGCGCCTGGCGCTGGCCGCACCCGAGCGCGTCCGACGGCTCGTCATCGCCTCCAGCAGCATCCTGCCCGTACCGCCCGGCGCCTTCGACGGCTGGCACGAACGCACCGGACGGCTCGCTGCCGAGGCCGCCGTATGGTCCGATCCGTCACTGTCCGGCCCGGAGTTGACCCGCGCGGCGGCATTCGCCGCGGCGGAGGCGAATGTCTGGCGCCCGGAGGCGCTGCCCGACTACCTGGACCGCCTGGCCGCAGTTCGCTTCACGGCCGAGTGGATGCGTCCCTGGCGGGCCGGCACCCTGCCCCCGGCACGTCACGAGGACGCGGCCCGGCAGCTCGCCGCACTCGGCCTCCCTCTCCTCCTGCTCCACGGCCGGCAGGACATGATCTTCCCGGCGCTCCTCGCCGAGGAAGCCGAGAGGCTGATCCCCTCCGCCCGCGCCGCAGTCCTCGACGAAGCCGGCCACATGGCCCACATCGATCAGCCCACCGCCTGGCTCGACGCCCTCACCGACTTCCTGTCCTGACTGTTGAACCGGGCGATTGAACCGGGCCATTGAACCGGGCTATGGGTAGCGCAGCGCCAAGCACATCGACGGTTACCTCAATGCCGCGCGGAACCCAGGATCGTGAACCGACCGGCGTTCAGAGCAGAACGATCGGGTTGCTCAAAGCCGCCATCCGCCCACCGGGACCCGGACCGGGATGACGCACCTCGACTCGGATGAACGCCGACTCCCGCGCACTGGTACGCCACTCCACCGCGCCCACTCCCGCGGCGGACAGCGAAGCGACGTGGACCTCCCCCGCCCCGGTGTGAAAACTGACCACCCCCGAAGGCACCCCACGCACGCCCACCCGCGCCACGACCGGCTCACCGCAGCGCTCCAACTGCCCACCGATACCTACTCGTTGAGCGCCCGCAGAGACCTCGAACGACAACTCGACGTCGGCAGACTCGGCGATCCAGCTCCGCCCGGCACGGATACCGGCGAGCACCGCGTCCGTACTCAACTCCCCGGCTTGGACGACGGTGTGCGGAACACCGATCTGTCCAGACAGATGAGCGTCACTGTTCCCCATCGCCGGCCGCCACCCGCCCCGCCGCCGAATGTCCGTACCGAGGCCCCGCCCCCACTCCCCCAACGCCGCCTCGTTGTCCGCCTGCCAGGGCAGGTCCGAACTCCACGGCCCGTTCCAGACCTCGACCGCGTCGAACCCCTCGTACGGATACAGGAACGTGCCCGAGTCGTACGGCGCGTGCGGATGGGCGACCACGCACAGCCCGCCCCCGCGACGTACCTCGGCGAGATGCCGGTCGATCACCTCGTCCCGCACGCCGTACCGCCAGTCGATCACCCGCCCGTACCGGACACCCAGCGCAAGCCAGTGCCCGGTACGGGTGGTGACCTCCTGACCCAGAATCACCAGCAGATCGTCACCGGCGTAGCGACCCCAAGTGCCGTGCGTATCGGCATTGTTGTGCTCGGTGGCCGCCAGGAAGTCCAGACCCGCCGCACGGGCCTCGCCGGCCAGACGTTCCGGTGTCAGCTCACCGCCGTGCGAACACACCGAGTGCACGTGACAGTCGCCCCGGTACCAGCCGCCTTCTCGAACGGCCACCTTCTCGAACGGCACCCGATCACGCGGCGTCGAGCGCATCGGTGATCTTGCGGGTCATCTCGGCCATGACGGGGCTGGACTGGTTCTTGCCGGTCCGGGTGCCCGCGTCGAGGGCTACGAGGACGGTGCCGCGGAAGTTGGCGGCCTCGGCCGGGTCCTGCTTCTTGAGCACGCTCATCGCCTCGGTCAGGGCCGGCAGCACGTGGTCGGCGATTTCGGCCACGGACTTGCCGTTCAAGCCCTTGATCTTCGACTTCTCGGCGAGCACGTAACCGATCGGGCCGGTCGCGGAGGCCAGGGCGATGCTGCCCTGGGTGGCGACCTTGTGCGGCGAACCGGCGGCACCGGCGGCGGCCATGAGCGAGACGGCGCCGTACGCGGCGGTACGCAGGGTCTGCTTGTCCTCGTCGGTCAGGGTGAGGGTGAGGTTGATGGCCATGGTGATCTGCTCCTTGGTGTCGGCCGCGGCCCCCGGTCGGGGCTGCATCGCCTTCCTTCTGGAACAGAGCCTGCGCCCACCCGGTTTCACGACGCCCTCAGTGCGCTTTCAGCGGACAGGAGGGACCGGGAGATCCGCTGAAACCAGGGTGAGAAAACACGTATCGCCGCAGGACACGCGCACCTAAAGATGGCCCTGCCCTACTCCTCACGAACTCTGCTGACCTACGGGAAAGTTCGCGAGACAGCCCTGCTCGTCGAGCGGACGAACGCCGACGCGGCCGTCTTCGTGACACCCCTGACGCAGCGTCAACGTCGCGTGCTGACAGGGCTCCTCGGCTGCCCCGCCGTAAGCCTTGCCGATGCTCAGGTGACCTGACGCGCTGACGCCCCGGCCCCTGCACCCAAGTCAGACCACCCGCACTCCCCGCCGCCACACCCCGGTCACCAACGGCACTCCCGGCCGATAAGCCAAATGCACATGGCTCGGCGCATCCAGCAGCACCAGGTCGGCCCGCGCCCCCACCCCGACCCGCCCCACGTCGTCCCGTCGCAACGCAGCCGCCCCTCCCGCCGTAGCCGCCCACACGGCCTCGTCCGGAGTCATCCCCATGTCCCGCACCGCCAGCGCGATGCAGAAGGGGACGGAGGACGTGAAGGACGAACCCGGGTTGCAGTCGGTCGACAGCGCGACCGTGACGCCCGCGTCCAACAGGCGGCGCGCGTCCGGCCATTGCGCGCGCGTCGAGAACTCGGCGCCGGGGAGCAACGTAGCAACCGTCGCGCCGCTCGCCAGCGCGTCCACGTCCGCGTCCGTGAGGTGGGTGCAGTGGTCCGCGCTCGCCGCGTCCAGTTCTACGGCTAGTTGGACCCCCGGGCCGTACGACAACTGGTTGGCGTGGATGCGCGGGTGGAGGCCCTTCGCCCGCCCCGCCGTGAGGATCGCGCGCGCCTGGTCGCCGTCGAACGCGCCCTTCTCGCAGAACACGTCGATCCAACGGGCGTGCGGGGCACAGGCGTTGAGCATCTCACCGGTGACCAGGGATACGTACGCGGCGGGGTCGTCAGCGTAGTCGGGCGAGACGATGTGCGCGCCGAGGTAGGTCACCTCGTCCGTGTGCGCGGCGGCGATCCGCAGCGCGCGGGACTCGTCGGCGACCGTCAGACCGTAGCCCGACTTCGTCTCGAAGGTGGTGGTGCCCTGGCGGAGCGCCTCGTCCAGGTAACGGGTGAGGTTCGCCTCCAGTTCCCCGTCGCTCGCCGCGCGCGTCGCCGCGACCGTCGTACGGATGCCGCCCGCGCTGTACGCCCGCCCGGACATGCGGGCGTTGAACTCCTGCGTGCGGTCGCCCGCGAAGACGAGGTGCGAGTGGGAGTCCACGAAGCCGGGCAGGACCGCCCGCCCACCGGCGTCGACCCGATTGTCAGTGGCGGGTGCTTTGCTTGTTTCACCGGTCCAAGCGATGCGGTCGCCGTCGATGACGACGGCCGCGTCCTGGATCAGACCGAGAGGGGATCTGTCACCGAGGGAGGGGTCGTTGGTGACCAGCGTGGCGATGTTGGTGATGACAGTGGTGCTGGTGCTGGTGCCGCTCATCGTGTCCTCGTGGGTGCGGGGGGTCGTGCCCTCGTGGGTGCGGGGGATCGTGGCCTCGTGCGTGCGCGGGTCGGCGATCGGCTCTACGCGCGGCTCTACGCGCGCAGGGCTTCGACAGCTGCCGCGAGCGCCTGCGGCACATCCGGTACGAGCGCGTGCGCCCCGTCGCGTACGACGTGCCGGCCGCCCACGATCGTGTGCCGTACGTCCGCTGCCGTCGCCGCGAATACGGCCGTCTCGGCGCCGAGCCTGGGCACTGGCCCCGCTGTTCTGACCGAGTCGAGCGCGATCGTCGTGAAGTCGGCGAGCCCGCCTGCCTCAAGGGTGCCTGCCTCGTCCCAGCCCAGGGCCGCGTGGCCGTCTGCCGAAGCTGCACGGAGCAATGCCGCCGCCGTCCAGTGACCCCTCGTGCGGGTGCGCAGGCGCTCGTTCAACTCCATTGCGCGGGCCTCTTCCAGCAGGTCGATCACCGCGTGGCTGTCGGAGCCGAGAGAGAGGGGTGAGCCGGCGCGCTGGAGGGCGACCGCCGGGCCGATGCCGTCCGCCAAGTCCCGTTCCGTCGTCGGGCACATGCAGGTGCCGGTGCCCGAACGCCCCAGCAGCGCGATGTCCTCGTCCGTGAGGTGCGTGTTGTGGACGCCGGTGGTGCGGGGGCCCAACACCCCGTGGTCGGCGAGGAGTTGGGTCGGGGTGCAGTCGTGGGCGGTGCGGCAGGCGTCGTTCTCGGCGGTCTGCTCGGACAGGTGGACGTGGAGCGGGGCCCGGCGCTCCTCCGCCCACCTCACCACCGTCGCCAACTCCCGTGCGGGCACGGCCCGTACGGAGTGGATGGCGGCACCGATCCTCGCGTGATCTTGTTCCTTGAGAAGTGAACAGCGTTCGGCCCAGGCGTCCGCGCTTCCGTCGGAGAAGCGGAGCTGGTGGCGGTTGGGGGGCTGTCCGAAGCCGGAGGAAAGGTAGGCGGTGTCGAGGAGGGTGATGCGGATACCGGCTTCGGAGGCGGCGGCGATCAGGGCCTCGCCCATGGCGTTGGGGTCGGCGTACGGGGTGCCGCCGTGGGCGTGGTGCACGTAGTGGAACTCGCCGACCGCCGTGATCCCGGCCAGCGCCATCTCGGCGTACACCGCGCGGGCCAGTGCGTGGTAGGTGTCCGGGGTGAGCTGGTCGGCGAAGGAGTACATGAACTCCCGCCAGGTCCAGAAGGTCCCGGAGCCGACCTGGACCGTGCCACGCAGGGCGCGGTGGAAGGCGTGACTGTGGGCGTTGGCGAGGCCGGGGAGGGTGAGGCCTCGGAGCGGCTCGGCGCCGGGGGGTGGGGTGTCGACTCCGGTGCGGACGGCTGCGATTCGGCCGTCCCTCACCTCCAGGGCGACACCCGGCTCGACGTTGGTGTCGAGCCAGGCGTGTTCCAGCCAGTACGTCCGCGTGGTGGGGTGCGTCACCTGCAGGCCAGCCCTTCCAGTACGTCGGCGAGTGCGGTCACCCCGGCCACGCAGTCGTCCTCGGCCGCGAACTCGGCCGGGGAGTGCGAGACGCCCGTGGGGTTGCGCACGAACAGCATGGCGGTCGGGATGCTCCCGGAGAGGATTCCGGCGTCGTGTCCGGCACCGGTGCCGAGGACGGGGACGGTCAGTTCCATCCCCGTCCCGTTCCCCTTCCCCTTTCCCAGGACTCGGGCGAGTTCGTCGCGCAGGGCGTGGTCGAACTCGACGACCGGGGTGAAGGACTCCCGGACGATGTCGAGGTCGATGCCGTGCGCCTCCGCGTACTCACGGGCCGCCTTCTCCACGCCGGTGACCACCGTGTCGAGGGTCTGCTGGTCGGCGGCGCGGGAGTCGAGCCAGCCGCGCACCAGGGAGGGGATGGCGTTGACGCCGTTCGGTTCTACGGCGATCTTCCCGAACGTGGCCACCGCGCCCGCCAGTTGGGCCTCGCGGCGGGCGGCGAGCACGGTCTCGGCGTACGACAGCATGGGGTCCCGCCGGTCCACCAGCCTCGTTGTACCGGCGTGATTGGCCTCGCCCCGGAAGTCGAACCGCCACCGCCCGTGCGGCCAGATGGCACTGGCGATGCCTACCTGGTCGCCGGAGAGGTCGAGGGCGCGGCCCTGTTCGACGTGGAGTTCGACGAACGCGCCGATGCGGGCGAGGCGCTCGGGGTCGGGGCCGATGGCGTCGGCGTCGTAACCGGCGGCCACCATGGCCTGCGGCAGGGTGACCCCGTCGCCGTCGGTCAGCCGGTGCGCCTGCTCGACGGTGAGCTGCCCGGCGGTGAGTCGCGACCCGACACAGGCGAGCCCGAAGCGGGCGCCTTCCTCGTCGCCGAAGTTCACGATGGCGAGCGGCTTGGTGAACTCCGCTCCCCTGCCCCGCAGTTCGTCGAGTGCTGCGAAGGACGACACGACTCCGAGGGGGCCATCGAAGGCCCCGCCGTCGGGTACCGAGTCGAGATGCGACCCGGTGACGACGGCGTCCCCGGCAGCGGGGTCGCCGAGCCAGGCCCACTGGTTGCCGTTGCGGTCGAGTTCGTAGGTCAGCCCGCGTGACTTGGCCTGCGCCTCGAACCAGTCCCGGCATTCGGCGTCGGCGGCCGTCCAGGCGTAGCGGCGGTAGCCGCCGGAAGCGGAGTTGCGGCCGATCGGCAGCAACTCCGCCCACATGCTGTGGAAGGTCACGCCTCTCCACCCTCGCGCATCGGCACCCGCACACCCCGCTCGTCCGCGACCCGCTCCGCGATGTCGTACCCGGCGTCGACGTGCCGGATGACGCCCATACCGGGGTCGTTGGTCAGGACCCGGCGGATCTTCTCGCCGGCGAGAGGCGTGCCGTCGGCGACCGTCACCTGGCCCGCGTGGATGGAGCGGCCCATGCCGACGCCGCCGCCGTGGTGGATCGACACCCAGGATGCGCCTGATGCCACGTTGACCATCGCGTTCAGCAGCGGCCAGTCGGCGATCGCGTCGGAGCCGTCGAGCATGGCTTCCGTCTCGCGGTACGGGGAGGCGACGGAGCCGGAGTCCAGGTGGTCGCGGCCGATGACCAGCGGGGCGGCCAGCTCGCCGGAGGCCACCATGTCGTTGAAGCGCTCGCCGGCCTTGTCGCGCTCGCCGTAGCCGAGCCAGCAGATGCGGGCGGGCAGGCCCTGGAAGTGGACGCGTTCGCCCGCCATCTTGATCCAGCGGTGCAGGGACTCGTTCTCGGGGAAGAGGTCGAGGATCGCCTTGTCCGTCTTGTGGATGTCGGAGGCCTCGCCGGACAGGGCGGCCCAGCGGAAGGGGCCCTTGCCCTCGGAGAAGAGGGGGCGGATGTAGGCGGGGACGAAGCCGGGGAAGGCGAACGCCCGCTCGTACCCGGCGAGTTGGGCCTCGCCGCGGATCGAGTTGCCGTAGTCGAAGACCTCGGCGCCGGCGTCCATGAAGCCGACCATCGCCTCGACGTGCTTCGCCATGGACTCACGGGCGCGGGCGGTGAAGCCCGCCGGGTCCTTGGCGGCGGCGTCGGCCATGTCCTCGAAGGCGATGCCGATCGGCAGGTAGGCCAGCGGGTCGTGGGCCGAGGTCTGGTCGGTCACGATGTCGATGGGGGCGCCCTCGGCGAGCATCTGCGGGAACAGCTCGGCGGCGTTGCCGAGGAGGCCGATGGAGAGCGGGCGGCGGGCGTCGCGGGCCTCGACGGCCAGCTGGAGCGCGTGCGCGAGGGAGTCGGCCTTCACGTCCAAGTACCGGTGCTCGATGCGGCGTTCGATGGCGCGCGGGTCGACGTCGATACAGATCGCGACGCCGTCGTTCATCGTGACCGCGAGGGGCTGGGCGCCGCCCATCCCGCCGAGGCCGGCGGTGAGGGTGATGGTTCCGGCGAGGGTGCCGTTGAACTTCTTGGCGGCTACGGCGGAGAAGGTCTCGTACGTGCCCTGGAGGATGCCCTGGGTGCCGATGTAGATCCAGGAACCGGCGGTCATCTGGCCGTACATGGTCAGGCCGAGGGCCTCCAGGCGGCGGAACTCCTCCCAGTTGGCCCAGTCGCCGACGAGGTTGGAGTTGGCGATGAGGACGCGCGGCGCCCACTCGTGGGTCTGCATCACGCCGACCGGGCGGCCGGACTGGACGAGCATCGTCTCGTCCTGCTTGAGGGTACGCAGGGTGCGGACCATGGCGTCGAAGGAGCGCCAGTCCCGGGCGGCCTTGCCGGTGCCGCCGTAGACGACGAGCTTGTCGGGGTGTTCGGCGACCTCGGGGTCCAGGTTGTTCTGCAGCATCCGCAGGGCGGCTTCCTGCTGCCATCCCAGGGCGCTCAGTTCCGTACCGCGCGGTGCTCGTACGGGGCGGGGTCCTGACATGGTCTGCCTCCTAGCGGACTGCTCTCAGCGGGTCTGAGCTACGCGTTTTTACTACTGCTATTCACATCCTGGCTTCGTGAATAGAACTAGTCAATACATGGGGGCGTCTCTGTGGGCAGGCTCTGAGTGTTTGGCCGGATGTACCGACCATGGGCGACGACATGACGGGGGCTCCAGTGAACGACGGAAACCAGGGTCACACGGACGGCACCGACCCCGGCGCGGATCTCGGCATCGACCCCGGCCAGGATCCCGGCGCCGAACGCACCGCCCGCCGGGACGAAGCCGTACAGGCCGCCGTGGAGCAGGGCCTGCTGGGGCCCGGCGCCCCCATCGCGGCGCTGCTGGACGTCACCGGTGTCCGGGAGTCCGCGGCGGCGCTCCGCGCGGCGTTCGACGCGGTGACGGCGCCCGGGACGCCCGTACTGCACGCGTTCGCCGTGAAGGCGAGTCCGCTCGTGCCGGTGCTGCGGCTGCTGCACGAGGAGGGCATCGGCGCGGAGGTGGCGAGCCCGGGTGAGCTGGCCCTCGCGCGGGCGGCGGGCGTACGGCCGGAGCGGACGGTGCTGGACGCGCCCGCGAAGACGCCGGCGGAGTTGCGGGAGGCGCTGGCGCTGGGGATCGCCGTAAACGCCGATAATCCGCAGGAGTTGGAGCGGATCGACGGGCTGATGCGGTCGGCGACCAGTCGTTCCCCGCTCGGGATCCGGGTCAATCCGCAGATCGGGGGCGGGTCGATCGCCGCGCTGTCCACCGCCACGGCGACCTCGAAGTTCGGGGTGGCGCTGCGGGACGAGGGGGCGCGGGAGTGGGTGGTGCGGGCGTTCGCCGAGCGGCCGTGGCTGACCCGGCTGCACGCGCACACCGGGTCGCAGGGCATCCCGCTGTCGCTGCTGGCGCGGGGCGTGGAGGAGACGTACCGGCTGGCGGAGGAGATCAACGCGCGGCTCGGGCGGCGGCAGATCGACACGCTCGACATCGGCGGCGGCCTGGGGGTGAACTTCGGTTCGGACGCGACGAGCCCGACGTATGCGCAGTACGCGCGGCTGTTGAAGGAAGCGGTACCGGGGCTGTTCGACGGGCGGTACGGGCTGGTCACCGAGTTCGGGCGGTCGATGCTGGCCAAGCAGGGGACGGTGGTGGCCCGGGTCGAGTACGCGAAGAGTGCCGGTGGGCGGCCGATCGCGATCACGCACGCGGGCGTGCAGGTCGCGACGCGGACGGTGTACGCGCCGCAGTCCTGGCCGCTGCGGATCGCCGCCTACGACGGGAAGGGGCGGCCCAAGTCGGGGGCGGACGTGGTGCAGGACGTCGCAGGACCCGCGTGTTTCGCGGGGGATCTGCTGGCCGAGGGGCAGGCGCTGCCCTTGCTGGAGCAGGGGGACTACGCGGCGGCGCTGGACACCGGCGCGTACTACTTCGCGGCGCACTACGCCTACAACTCCCTTGCCCGGCCCGGGATCTACGGCTTCGTGCGGGACGGTGCCGGGGGCGTGTCGTTCGCGACGGTGCGGGAGCCGCAGACGGTGGCGGAGATCGTGGCCGAATCCGGAGGGGCGCACGCCGCCGCGCTCACCACCCTGCGCGCGCCTGGGAGCCGTTGACACACGCCCGTACGAGCAGGGTTCAACTGACCCATGCAACTCGTCTGAAAACGGGGTCAGTTGACCCACCTTAGTCACTCGGGGGCATGTTCCACCGGAAAATGCCAGATCCCTCACCCCTCGGCCACACGGTGCGTAGCTTCGTCGTCACTCAGCCGAACCGCAGGCGGGAGGGGAGCCACGGTGCCCGGAATCGACGAGTGCTTACTGGAGGCCATGCGACTGCCCGGTGCCCGGGGCGCCGCGCTGGTCGACTGGACGAGCGGGCTGGCCCTGGGCGTCGTAGGAGAGTCGCCCGGGGGTGACCAGGAGGCCAGTGCGGCCGAGGCCGCGGAGCTGGCGCGGCTGGCGGCCGAGCACCGGGCGTTCGCGGCCGTCGGGGAGGACGGTCAGGAGGGCGACGATCCGCCGCTGGAGGATCTGATCGTCAGCAACCGGGACAGCTATCACGTGCTGCGGTTCGTACGGACGTCGTTCGACAGCAGCGTGTTCCTGCATCTGTGGCTGACCCGCGCGGAGGGCAATCTCGCGCTGGCCCGGATCCGGCTCGGCGAGATGGCCGGACGGCTGGTGCTGGGATGACGGCGGTCAAGGCCACGCCCACCACCCCGCCGCCCCGGCTGCCCGTACGGGACAAGGCCGCCGCCGGTGAGCGGGGGTGGGGCGGGGTCTCGCCGATGCTGACGCGGCTCGCCGCCGAGGAGGCCACCGGTGTCCTCGTCCGCGAGCGCGGCAGCCTGCATCTCGTCGACGGCCACGTCGTGCACGCCGAGAGCCCGTCCGCCCCCGGCCTCGAACTGCTCCTCACCGCGCACGGCACCCTGGGCGCCGAGGCCTGGGAGGCGGCGGCCCGGGCGACCGACGACCGGCACGCCACGACCCGACTGCTGCTGGACGGCGGCCTGTTGAGCCCGGGCGCGCTGGAACTGTGCCATCTCGGGGCGCTGTACGACGCGGCGTACTTCGTGCTCGCGCCGAGCAGCACCCCGGGGCGTTTCCGGTACGGCGTCACGCATCCGATCGGGGGTGTGCGGCCGGTTCCGGTGGCCGCGCTGGAGCGGGAGACGCTGCGCCGGCGCGATCTGCTGCACCGCGTCTGGCCGGACGCGGCGACGGACGGCGCGCCGCTGGTGCGGGCCGACCCCGTCGCGCCCCCGCCGGTCACCGCCCGGCAGGCCGCGGTGCTGGCCCAGGTCGACGGCGTCCATACGGCGCCGGACATCGCGCGGGTGCTGGGCCGGCGGGCGTACCCCACGCTGCTGGACGTCCGGCGGCTGGTGTCGGCGGGGCTCGTGTCGCCCCGGCCGCCCACGCCCGCCACCAGACCCTCACCCGGCACCGGCACCGGCACCGGCACCGGCACGACAGATTCCGTCGGCACCGACCCCCATGTCACCGACCCCGACATCACCTTGCTGAAGAGGCTCAGAGATGCGCTGGAGGCCCTTTGAGTGGCAGCGAACACGCGCCGAGAGGAGAGAGCCGATGGCCTCCGAGGCAGAGATCCTCGACGAGCTGCGCCGGTTGAGAGCCCGCGTGCCGCAGCTGACCGGGGCGCTGGCGACGGGCGTCGACGGTCTCCTCCTGGCGCAGGACACCCCGGGCGTCGAGCCGGAGCGGGTGGCCGCGCTCACCGTGACGGCGCTCGGCGTGGCCGTACGGATGGCGGACGCGACCGGGCAGGGCGAGTTCCGCGAGCTGATCGTGCGCGGGGTCTACGGCTATGTCGCGACCTACGCGGCGGGCCGCGGCGCCGTGCTGACCGTGCTCGCCCAGGACCGGGTCCACGTCGGCCGGCTGCTGCTGGAGGGCCGCCGCGCGGGGGCCCGGATCGGAGAACTGGTCGACACCGAGGCCGCGGCCGCGGCCGAGGCAGCGGCCGAAGCCGTCGTGGCCGAGGAGCGAACCGACCCGGCGCCGCGCGCCAAGGCGCCCCCGAAAACCACCACCGCACGAACGAGAACCGCGCGCGCACCACGCACCACCACAGGCACCAACGCGCGCACCACCACCGAAAGTTGAACGGAACCAGAGGAGCACTGTCATGGCCAACACCGAAACCTCCCTCAAAGAGGCGCTGACCTCCATCGAGGGCGCGACCGGGGTCGCGCTCGTCGACTACACCAGCGGTATGGCGCTCGGCACGCTGGGCGGCAGCAAGACCTTCGACCTCGGCGTCGCCGCCGCCGGGAACACCGACGTCGTGCGCTCCAAGCTGCGCACGATGGAACACCTCGGCCTGAAGAGCGAGATCGAGGACATCCTGATCACCCTGTCGAGCCAGTACCACCTGATCCGGCTGATCAAGGGCCGCGGCGGCAACGGGCTCTTCCTGTACCTGGTCCTGGACTCCGCCCGGGCCAACCTGGCGATGGCCCGGCACCAGCTGAAGAAGATCGAGGCGGACCTGGAGGTCTAGGCCCGAAGGTCAGGTCTGGAGCCCGGCTACGCGAAGACGTCGCTGCGGCGGCGCGCCCCGCCCGGGGTCGCGTCGCCCGCGGCGATGCCGGTGGAGCGGTAGCCCTTGACCGGCTTGCCGGCGGGGGCGCCGTGCCGCTTGTCCAGCCAGTCGACGCGGATCCACAGCAGTACGTCGGCGGCGCGTTCGCGGCGGCCCAGCCAGGCGGCCTTCAGGCGCAGCCCGGTACCGGCTCCGGCGAGCAGCATGCCGCCGGCCGCGGGCACGGCGAACCCGCTGCCCAGCGCGAGCGCGAAGGCGAGGACGAGCCACCAGCGGTGGGCGCGGCGCCAGTTCCGTACGCTCACCGCGCGGTCCTGGAGCACGTCGTGCTTGCCGGCCCGGGCGGCGCCGCGCGCGAGGGCGGTGTACCGCTTGCGGCGCGTGTACGACACCACGATCGCCGCGATGATGAACAGGGCGGCCCCGGCCATCACCCCGATCCGGCGCCCGGTGATACCGGGCAGCAGTACGCCGACACCCGCCGCGAGCACCCCGAACCACCACATGGGGGCGGCTCCGGCCCGTACGACGACTGCCACTCGGGCCAGCCCCTGGACTCTGCGATCTCCGCGTGCCACGTCCCGCCTCCTGGTCGTCCCGGCACAGTTCCGTAGTGCCGGGGAGACTAGTGAGCGAACGTGAGACGAGTCTGAGAACTCGGAAGCGGGGACGGGTTTTCCGGCTGGTCGGGGCAGGCCCGCTCAACAGCTCGGCGGGCACCGATACCCAAGGGGCGCGGGGCTGTGTCATTGGCGGCTCCGCCGCGGGGCGCGACCAGCCACAGCGCACCCGCACCCGAAAGCCGCTGCCGACACCCGACGACCACCGTGGATCGGCATCGGCGGTCACCGGCAACCCACGCCGCAGCCCGCGCAGCGCCCCTCACTCCACGAACAACCCCCGCGCCGCCGCCCGCGCGTCGAACTCCTCGAGCCTCGCCTGCGCGTCCGGCAGGTCGTCGCACATCGCCTCCAACAACACCCGGCCGAGCAGCATCGGCGCGCAGGCCGTGTCGAAGGCGAGGCCGGTGCCGACGGCGGCCGGGATCAGCAGGTCGGACACCTTGGCGACGGGGGCGAACGCCGAGTCCGCGACGGTGACGACGGTCAGGCCCGCCTCCCGCGCGTACGCCAGGGTGTCGACGACCTCGCGCGGATGCCGGGGCAGCGCGAAGCACAGCAGGGCGGTGGCACCGGCCCGGACGGCCGCGTCGATCCGGTCGTGGATCATCGTGCCGCCCTCGTTGAGCAGCCGTACGTCCGGATGGACCTTGGCGGCGAAGTACGCGAAGCCGTACGCCTGGGAGGCCGCCGCGCGCAGGCCGAGGACCGGCAGCGGGCGCGAGGCGGCGAGGAGACGCCCCGCCTTGGCGACCGGGCGGGGGTCGGCCAGTATCTCGGCGAGGTGCTTCAGGTTCTCGATCTCGGCCTCTACGGCCTGCTGGTACTCGTTGTACGACGCCGTGTCGGTGACGGACTCGGCGGGCGCGACCTCGCGGAGGTGTTTGCGCAGCGCCGGGTAGCCGTCGAAGCCGAGGGCGACCGCGAAGCGGGTCACGGAGGGCTGGCTGACGCCGGCGAGTTCGGCGAGTTCGACGCTGGAGAGGAACGGCACCTCGGCGGCGCGCCGCACCATGCTGTGCGCGATGCGCCGCTGGGTCGGCGTGAGCCGGTGCCCCTCGAAGAGCGCCTGCAGCCGTCCGGCCGGGCTGTCGGTCACATCCATACTCCTGTCCATCGTCACCTCCTCCACCGTCACCTCCAACGTCACGTCCACGCTCCCATCCACGCTCATGACGTGCTCCCCCTCCAGATGTCCGTGAACCGGTCGAGCAGTCCCGCCGCCGCCGTCACATCGTCCGTGAGCGGCCGGTCCGCCGTCCCGTCGTCCAGCACCGATTCGGCCAGCTCCAGCGCGCGGCCGACCGGGAGTTCCGGGTCGGGCCGCAGGTCGCGCTGGCGCAACGCGCGTACGGCGGCGACCAGTTCGCAGCCGACGACGAGACGGTACGCGCGGCAGGCGCGCAGTGTCTGACGGGCGGCGAGCGAGGCGAAGCTGGCCTGTTCCTCGACGCCCCGGGAGAGTACAGCGTGCCCGAGCGAGGCGGGAGCCGAGAACGCGCGCAGATCGCCGAGGGCGGCAGCGGCGGCGTACTCCAGGATCATCACGCCGGAGGACGCGGCCTCGTTGTCGGCGAGGAACGGCTTGAGGCGGGTGAACGCGGGCTCGTTCAGCGAGGAGAGCCGGGACGTCGACAGGCGGGCGACCTGGGTGAGCGCGAGCCTGAAGTGGTCCAGGGCGAGGACGAGTTGGGCCTGGTAGAAGCCGCCGTGGTGGTAGGCGGTCATGTCCTCGGCGGAGATGAAGGGGTTCTCGGCGGCCGCGTTGATCTCGATCGCGAGCACCTCCTCCAACGCGTCCGCCGCGTCGTGCGCGGGCCCATGGATCTGCGGCAGACACCGGAAGCCGTACGGGTCCTGGATCCGCCCGAGGGGAGGAGTGGGCCGGTCGGCGGCCCCGATCAACTCCCGCATCCGCCGGGCGACTTCGGTCGATCCCCGGTGCGGCCGAGCGGCGTGCACAGGCGCCGCGAACGGCTCGTGCGACCCGTCTACGGCGAGCAGCGAAAGCGCCCCGACGACCTGCGTGGCCCCGATGAGCCCCCGCAACTCGTGCAGGGCGAGCGCGGATTGGCCGAGGGTGAGGGCGTTGCTGCTGATCAACGCCAACGCGTCGTTGTTGTCGAGGGGTTGGGGCTCGGGGACGCCGGCGAGGGTGCCGTTGCGAAGGTACGGCTCGGGAACTCCGGCGCGGACATGCTCGGGAACTCCGTTGAGGGGAAGGGCACTTGAGGCCGGCCCACCCCGCCCCCCGAAAGCCACCCCACCGACCCCACCGGAGCCCTCCACGCCCCGCCAAGCATGCTCCCCCACCAACGCCAACCCCACCTGAGCCAGTGCCGCGATGTCCCCCGTCCCCACCGACCCGAACTCGTTGACGACCGGATACACCCCGTTCTCCAACGCCTCGCACAGCGCCGTGACGACCGTCGGCCGTAGCCCCGCACCCCCGGCCAGCAACTGGTTCGCGCGGACGGCGAGCATCGCGCGGACCTCCCGGGCCGGAAGCTCGTCGCCGATCGCGCCGGCGTGGCTGCGCAGCAACCGCAGCCCGTGTTCGGCGGCGGCCTCGGTCGGCACATCCTCGTTCCGGTTGGCGCCGACGCCGGTCGAGCGGCCGTAGACGCGGCCCGTCGCGGCGATCTGGCGGGCCGCGTCCCAGGAGTCGGTCGCGCGCTTCATCGCGTCGGTGCCGGGGACCGGCCGGGCGTCCCCGTCGGCGAGGCGGACGACGTCGGTGACCCCGAAGCCGACCCCGTCGAGGACGACCAGACCGGTGCCCCCGGACAGCGTCACATCGGAGGCGTCCACGATCTGAGACGACATAAGGCGACGAACTCCCCTCAATCAGGACACTCGATCTTGCCTGCCGGGCATCCGTTACTTCGGATTAACGCGGAGACATTGACAAACTATTCAGACACCGAGAACTCTGCATGACGTTATACAGCCGGGCAAGGGACAACTCATGATCCAGTTCGACGCGGTCCACAAACGCTTCCCCAACGGCACGACAGCAGTTCACGACCTCTCCCTGGAGATGCCGGAAGGCGGGGTCACCGTACTGGTCGGTTCCTCCGGTTGCGGCAAGACGACCACCCTTCGGATGATCAACCGGATGATCGAACCGACCTCGGGCGTCATCAAGGTCGGCGGCAAGGACGTCACCCAGCAGGACGCGGCCGAACTGCGCCGTTCCATCGGGTACGTCATCCAGCAGTCGGGCCTCTTCCCGCACCGCACGGTGCTGGACAACATCGCCACCGTGCCGCTACTCCTGGGCCACGGACGGAAGAAGGCCAGGGCCCGCGCGGCCGAGCTCCTGGAGACCGTCGGGCTCGCCGCCGACGCCGGGAAGCGCTACCCGCACCAGCTCTCCGGCGGCCAGCAGCAGCGCGTCGGCGTGGCCCGCGCGCTCGCCGCCGACCCGCCGGTGCTCCTGATGGACGAGCCGTTCGGCGCCGTGGACCCGGTGGTCCGCACCCAGCTCCAGGACGAACTCCTGCGCCTGCAGAAGGAGTTGAACAAGACCATCGTCTTCGTCACGCACGACATCGACGAGGCCGTACGGCTCGGCGACCGCATCGCGATCTTCCGCACCGGCGGTCACCTCGTCCAGTGCGCGGCCCCCGCCGAACTCCTCGCCCGCCCGGCCGACGACTTCGTCGCCGACTTCCTCGGCGCCGAACGCGGCCTCAAGCTGCTCTCGCTGACCACCCTCGCCGAGGTCCCGCAGGGCTCCGCCCCCGAGGGCGGCACCTGGACCCTGGTCGTGGACGAGGCCCGCAAGCCCCTCCACTGGGCGACCAAGGGCGCCGAGATCCCCGTACGACCGCTCAAGGACGGCGACTCCCTGCTCGCGGCGCTCAACGAGTCCGTCGCGTCCCCCACCGGCCTGATCGCCCGTGTCGACGCGGCCGGCGTCCTCACCGGCGTCTCGTCCCGCGACGACATCCACACCCACGCGGGCCAGGCGCACGCCGAGGCGCGGACACACACGGGGACCACGCGGACCACGGAGACCGAGGCGGCCGCCGCATGACCATCGACTGGTCGTGGATAGGCGACCACACCGACGACCTCACCAGCCTCACGTTCTCGCACCTCCAGGCCGCGCTGACCGCCGTCTTCCTCGGCCTGCTGATCTCGCTCCCGCTGGCCGTGGTCGCCCACCGGGTCCGCCCGCTCCGGGGCTTCCTGCTGGGCCTCTCGAACGTGCTCTTCACGATCCCGTCGATCGCGATCTTCGTGCTGCTGCTCCCGATCAGCGGCCTCACCCGCACCACGACCGTGATCGGCCTGACGGTCTACACGCTGGTCGTGCTGCTGCGGAACACGGTCGAGGGCCTCGACTCGGTCCCCGCGAAGACGAAGGAGGCCGCGAAGGCGATGGGCACGCGCCCCCTGCGCACGCTCCTCACCGTCGAACTCCCCCTCGCGCTCCCGGTGATCATGGCCGGCGTCCGTATCGCGACCGTCATGTCGATCTCGCTCGTCTCGGTCGCGACCTACATCGGCGACGGCGGCCTCGGCCAGCTCTTCACCGACGGTTTCCAGCGTGACTTCCCGACGCCGGTGATCGTGGGCGTGGTCCTCACCCTGCTGCTCGCCGTGGTCGCGGACGCGGCCCTGGTCGCCCTCCAGTACGTACTCACCCCGTGGAAGAGGAGGCGAGCCTGATGTTCGAACTCTTCAAGAACCTCGCCAAGTGGCTGACCAGCGGCTCCCAGTGGGCCGGTACGGACGGCATCGCGCACCGCCTCGCCGAGCACCTCCAGTACTCGCTCCTCGCGACCCTCATCGCCGCCGCGATCGGCCTCCCGCTGGGCCTGCTGATCGGTCACACCGGCAAGGGCGCGTTCCTCGCGATCAACCTCGCCTCCTTCGGCCGCGCGCTGCCGACCGTGGGCCTGGTCGTCCTCGTCTTCCTGGCCAGCGGCCTGTCGATGTGGCCGGTGTACATCGCGCTGGTCGCCCTCGCGGTCCCGTCGATCGTGACGAACACCTACGCCGGGATGACGGCCGTGGATCCAGATGTGAAGGACGCGGCGCGCGGGCAGGGCATGCGCGGTCACCAGGTCCTCTTCCAGGTCGAGTTGCCCCTCGCGCTCCCCCTGATCATGACCGGCCTGCGGCTCGCGCTCATCCAGGTGGTCTCCACGGCCACCGTCGCCGCGTATGTCTCCTTCGGGGGCCTCGGCCGCTTCGTCTTCGACGGACTCGCCCAGCGCGACCTCGTGCAGGTGCTCGGCGGGGCGGTGCTCGTCGCCGTCGTAGCCATCGTCCTGGACCTCGGCCTGTCCGGCCTCCAGCGCTTCCTCTTCCGCCACCGCACCGCCTAGGGAAACCGGGAACCCCGAAATGAACCGTCGCACCCTCCTCGGCGCCCTCGCCGGAACGGCCGTAGCCGTCCCCGTCCTGTCCTCCTGCGCGAGCGGCGTCACCTCGCTGGACGGCGGGGGCTCCACCGGCGGTGGCAGCGCCTCCAGCAAGAACGGCGTCACCATCGGCACCGCCAACTTCACCGAGAACCAGGTCCTCGGCTACCTCTACGCCGCCGCCCTCGAAGCGGCCGGCGTGAAGGTCAAGGTCCGCCCCAACCTCGGCACCCGCGAGATCGTCTTCCCCGCCCTCAAGAGCGGCGACATCGACCTCCTCCCCGAGTACCAGGGCTCCCTGCTCACCTACCTCCAGCCCAAATCCAAGGTCGCGGAGGCGGGCGAGATGCAGAACGCCCTCACCCTCGCCCTCCCCTCCGGCCTCCAGGTCCTGCCCTACGGCATCGCCGAGGACGCGGACTGCTTCGTCGTCACCCGCGCGACCGCCAGGAAGTACGGCCTCACCTCGCTGGCCGACCTGGCGAAGCACAACGGCAAGCTGACCCTGGGCGCCTCCGCCGAGGTGAAGACCCGTCAGGTCGGCGTCGTAGGACTGAAGGGCGTCTACGGCGTGGAGTTCAAGGAGTTCAAGTCCCTTGATTCCGACGGGCCGTTGGTGAAGGGCGCGCTGAAGAAGGGCGATGTGGACGTGGCGAACCTGTTCACCACCGACACCGACATCAAGGCCAACGACTGGGTGGTCCTGACCGACCCCAAGACCCTGATCCCCAGCCAGCACATCGTCCCGCTGATCGCCGACCGCGTGGCCGACCCCACGGTCCGCAAGGCCCTCGCGCGCCTGGGCAACCTCCTCACCACGGCCCAACTCACCGAACTGAACCGCCAGGTGGACAAGGACAAGAAGGACCCGGAGGACGTGGCGAACACGTACGCGAAGCAGCACGGCATCACGAAGTAGTCGCCGGGCGAAGTAATGACCGGTCGATGATCTGACGACGAATCACCCAAGTGTCGTTGAATCGGCACTCTGGGTAACTGGGCGCATGCGTAGGGTGATTTCACGCTCACCACCTGAGGAACCGCATGGCCTCGAACCGCAGGGCCTTCCTGACGGCCACCGCCGTCGGCGCGCTGGCCGCCGCCCCCGCGACCGCCCCTACGACCGCCACCGCCGCCGTCGGCCCACGCCCCCACCCGACCACCGCCCCCGCCGCGCTCGCCGAGCTCCTGGACGGCAACCGCCGCTACGCCACCGACCACTCCCGCCACCCGGACGAGAGCCGCCGGCTGCGCCACCAACTGGCCGCCGCACAGCACCCGTTCGCGGTGATCGTCGGCTGCATCGACTCCCGGGTGCCGCCGGAGCTGGTCTTCGACCAGGGCCTCGGCGACCTGCTGTGCATAAGGACGGCCGGCGAGGTCCTGGACGAGGCGGTGCTCGCGTCCATCCAGTACGGGGTGGAGGAACTGCGCATCCCCCTGGTGCTGGTGCTCGGCCACGAGCGCTGCGGCGCGGTGGCCGCGACCCTCGCGCACCTGGAGACCGGCGCCCCCGTCCCCGGCCATCTCGCCCTCCTGGTCGACGAGATCAGCCCGGCCGCGCGCCGCACCCGCGCCCTGCCCGGCGACTGGGCCGAACACACGATGAGGGCCCACACGGCCTGGGTCCGTGACGCGATCCGCGCCGACCCCGCCTTCACCTCCGCGCACGTCGTCGCGGCCCGCTTCGACCTCGACACGGGCCTCGTGACCTTGCTGCCGTAGCCCCGACTCCCCACAGCCGTAAGCCCATTACCCTCACGCTCCCCCACGCGAAGAAGCCCATGAACATGAACGGCGTGCTCTCCGTCCTGCCCTCCCCCGCCGACTTCCGCACCATGACCCGCGCCCCGCGCCGCGATCTCCTGTGCGGTCTCACGGTCGCTGTGGTCGCCCTCCCGCTCGCCCTCGGTTTCGGGGTGACGTCCGGTCTCGGCGCGGCCTCCGGCCTGATCACCGCGATCGTCGCGGGCTCGCTCGCCGCGCTGTTCGGCGGCTCCGCGCGCCAGGTCAGCGGACCGACCGGCGCGATGACCGTGGTCCTCGTCCCGATCGTCCACGAGTACGGCGCGAACGGCGTCCTGACGGTCGGTCTGCTCTCCGGCTTCATGCTCCTCGTGCTCGCGTTCGCCCGCGCGGGGGCGGCGATGGCGTACGTCCCCGCGCCGGTGATCGCCGGTTTCACGATCGGCATCGCGTGCGTGATCGGGCTCCAGCAGGTGCCGTCGGCGCTGGGCGTGCGCACCCCGAGCGGTGACCAGGTCGCGGTGGTCGCGGCGCGGGCGTCGGAGGAGTTCGACACGACCCCGCACTGGGCGGCGTTGCTCCTCGCCCTCGGTGCGGCGGCGCTGATGCTGGCCGGGGCGCGCTGGAAGCCGACGGTTCCCTTCTCCCTGGCGGCAGTTGCCGTGGCGACGATCGTCTCGGAGTCCCTGCACCTGCACGTCACCCGGCTGGGCACACTCCCGTCCTCGATCCCGGCCCCGTCCCTCGCCTTCCTGGACGTGTCGCGAGTCCCCACCCTCCTCCTCCCCGCAGCGGCGGTAGCGGCGCTGGCAGCCCTGGAATCCCTCCTCTCCGCCTCCGTCGCGGACGCGATGCGCCCCGGCGAACGCCACGACCCCGGCAAGGAACTCTTCGGCCAGGGCATCGCCAACCTCGCGGCCCCGCTCTTCGGCGGCGTCCCGGCGACCGGCGCCATCGCCCGCACCGCGGTCAACGTCCGCACCGGCGCCACCTCCCGCCTGGCCGCCCTCGCGCACGCCGTGATCCTCGCCGGGATCGTGGCGGTCGCGGCCCCGCTGGTGGGCCGTATCCCGCTGGCCGCGCTGGCCGGAGTACTGCTCGCGACGGCGATCCGCATGGTGGAGACGGACGCGGTACGGGCCATGGCCCGCGCCACCCGTGGGGACGCCCTGGTGATGGCCCTCACCGCCGCCTCCACGCTCGCCCTGGACCTGGTCCGCGCGGTGCTCATCGGCCTCGGCGTCTCGGTCCTGCTCGCCCTGCGCGCGGCGATGCGCGGCACCCGCCTGACCCCGGCCACGACCGACGAACTCCCGGGCGCAGCAGGCACGGTGACGTACCGCTTCGAAGGCCCGCTCCTGTTCACCGCCGCCCACCGCTTCCGCCGCAGCCTGGCGGACGTCCAGGACGTGACGGCCGTAGACCTACGACTGTCGGGACTGACGGCGGTCGACGCGACGGGTGCGCTCGCGCTGAAGGACGCGGTGGGCGAGCTGCGCGACCGGGGTATCGAGGTCAGCATCACGGGCGTCGAGCACGGTCATCGCCGGGTGCTGGAGTCGCTCGGGGTGCTCCCGGTGAACCCGACTTCCAACAGGGGGGCTATCCCCAGTGCAGCGGGCGCGGCGGCTCCCTAATCTGAGTCGCATGACGGGAATGGATGCGAACGACGTCGAACTCAAGAAGGAACTCAACGCCACCCTGCAGGCGCGCAGGGAACTGGGCGACGAGTACGAGTCGGCGCTGGTCGACTCGTTCCTGGAGAAGGTCGATCAGCGGATCGACGGCGCGGTGGAACGCCGGGTTCGCCGGCAGCTGGCCGAGCAGCAGCTGGTGGTCGCCCGCGGCTCGCGCGGACCGAAGGCTGCGAACGACTCCTGGGGCGAACGCTTCGGCTTCGGCATCGTCTCGCTGGTCCTGGCGATCCCGCTGTCCGCGATCGGCGGCGGCATCGCCCACCTCCCCGGCCTGCTGGTGGCCTGGGCCGGCATCGTCGGCGTCAACGCCGTCCAGGCCGCCCGCACCAACCCGGGCCTCTTCGGCGGCCGGCGCCACAAGTCCTCCCAGGACAGCGAGTGGGAGGACTGACCGTCTTGGTCACGCGATCCTGGTCTACGCACCGGAGCCGGGTTCGGAAACGGCGGAGCGCCTTGCGCTGCTGGGGAGTTGAGCCACTACGGAACCTACCGGGTCCACTGGGCCGTAGAAAAAGGTACGAGGCACGAGGCCGTTAAAAAGCTATGCGCGGGGACCGCCGCACCCCCCGTTGCCGGGAGGGCGGGACGACGGCGGTCCCCGCGAGGGACGCGTGCCGGGTCAGGGCCGGGCGTGCGCGTCCTAGGCGTCGGTGGAGGTCCGGGAGCCGCTCCGGAGGTCCGTGACGCCGTTTTTGTGTCGGCGAGGCGGGGAGCCGCTCCCGCCCTGCCGACACCCACTAATCTGCCCGACGCTTGTTAAGCGTGTGCTGCGTGGACGTGACGCCCTCGTACCACTTCCGCGAAGTCCACCGTTTCGGTGGGCAACCGCAAAGTCGCCGTCGCCACGGCCCGTTCACCGGACGTTTTGCTACTGCTTCCCGCCCTTGGCGAGGAAGGACAGCAGGTCCTGCCGGCTGATGACACCGGTCGGCTTGCCCTCGACCAGGACGATCGCCGCGTCGGCGCCGCCCAGCACCGTCATCAGGTCGCCCACCGGCTCACCGGAGCCGACCTGCGGCAGCGGGGCCGACATGTGCTTCTCCAGCGGGTCGGTCAGCGAGGCGCGCTGGGTGAACAGGGCGTCCAGCAGCTCCCGTTCGACGACCGAGCCAACGACCTCCGCCGCCATGACGTCCGGGTGACCGGCGCCCGGCTTCACGATCGGCATCTGCGAGACGCCGTACTCGCGCAGCACCTCGATGGCCTCGCCGACCGACTCTTCCGGGTGCATGTGCACGAGGGACGGGATGGCGCCGTGCACCTTGTCGTTGAGGACGTCGGCGACGCGGGCGCTGGGACCCTCGTCCTCCAGGAAGCCGTAGTCGGCCATCCACTCGTCGTTGAAGATCTTCGAGAGGTAGCCACGACCGCTGTCGGGGAGGAGAACGACCACGACGTCGTCCGGGCCGAGCCGCTCAGCCACCCGCAGGGCAGCCACGACGGCCATGCCGCAGGAGCCGCCGACCAGCAGCCCCTCCTCCTTGGCCAGCCGGCGGGTCATCTGGAAGGAGTCCTTGTCGGACACGGCGACGATCTCGTCCGCGACGGTCCGGTCGTAGGCGGTCGGCCAGAAGTCCTCACCGACGCCCTCGACGAGATACGGCCGCCCGGAACCGCCGGAGTAGACCGAGCCCTCGGGGTCGGCGCCGACGACCTGGACGGCGCCGTCACTGGCGTCCTTGAGGTAGCGGCCCGTGCCGGAGATCGTCCCTCCCGTCCCCACACCCGCCACGAAGTGGGTGATCTTGCCCTCCGTCTGCTGCCACAGCTCAGGGCCGGTCGAGTGGTAGTGGGAGAGGGGGTTGTTGGGGTTGGAGTACTGGTCCGGCTTCCAGGCGCCCGGCGTCTCGCGAACGAGCCGGTCGGAGACGTTGTAGTACGAGTCCGGGTGCTCGGGGTCCACGGCGGTCGGGCAGACGACCACTTCGGCACCGTACGCGCGCAGCACGTTGATCTTGTCGGTGGACACCTTGTCGGGGCACACGAAGATGCAGTGGTACCCCTTCTGCTGGGCCACGATGGCCAGGCCGACGCCGGTGTTGCCGCTGGTCGGCTCGACGATGGTGCCGCCGGGCTGGAGTTCCCCGCTCTTCTCCGCCGCCTCGATCATGCGCAGGGCGATGCGGTCCTTCACGCTGCCGCCGGGGTTGAAGTACTCCACCTTGGCCAGGACGGTCGCCTGGATGCCCGAGGTCACGCTGTTGAGCCTCAGCAGCGGGGTGTTGCCGACGAGGCTGATCATCGAGTCGTGGAATTGCACCGTTGTCTCCGGTTGCCGCAAAGAAGTGGTCGTTATGGGTCACGCCAGCCTAAGGCCCGGAAATGACGTTCACCGCCTGTTGAGATTGGACGACGTGCTGTTCGGGGCAAGGAGTGGATGACGGCTTAGAGGAGGTGGCGGCGACGTATGACGAGGATGTCGAGGGCGCGGGTGGCCCGGCGGATCGCGGCCGGTGCGGCGTACGGCGGTGGCGGGGTCGGACTGGTGGGCGCGGCGGCGATCGGGCTGGTGCTGGCCGAGGTCCGCTTCGTGAAGCGACATGTGGGCAACGGCCATGCGCCGGGCAGCAACCATGTGCCGAGCGCGGACGGCAGGTACGGACATGTCTACGACACCCCGGGTGAACCCCCGATCCGGCTGACCATGCTGGGCGACTCCACGGCGGCGGGCCAGGGTGTCCACCGGGCGGCCCAGACCCCGGGCGCGCTGCTGGCCTCGGGCCTGGCGGCGGTCTCGGAACGCCCGGTCGAGCTGCACAACGTGGCCCTCCCGGGCGCCCAGTCCGACGACCTGGACCGCCAGGTGGCGCTGGCCCTCGCGGACACCACCCGGGTGCCCGACGTCTGCGTGATCATGATCGGCGCGAACGACGTCACCCACCGCATGCACCCCACCAGATCGGTCCGCCATCTGTCGGCGACGGTACGACGGTTGCGCACGGCCGGCGCCGAGGTGGTCGTCGGCACCTGTCCCGACCTCGGGACGGTGGAGCAGGTCCAGCAGCCCCTGCGCTGGCTGGCCCGCCGGGCCTCCCGGCAACTGGCGGCGGCCCAGACGATCGGCACGGTCGAACAGGGCGGCCGCACGGTGTCGCTGGGCGACCTGCTGGGCCCCGAGTTCGCGGCGAACCCGCGCGAGCTGTTCGGCCCGGACAACTTCCACCCCTCGGCGGAGGGGTACGCGACCGCCGCGATGGCCATCCTCCCGACCGTGTGCGCCGCCCTGGGCCTCTGGCCGGCCGAGGAGGACCGCCCGGACGCGTCCCGCCGCGAGGGCTTCCTGCCGGTGGCACGAGCCGCCGCGGAGGCGGCTTCGGAGGCGGGGACGGAGGTCACGGCGGCGATGCCGACCGGGCCACGGGGGCCGTGGGCGCTGTTGAAGCGGCGGAAGAGGCGCCGGGTACCGGAACCGGAGGCGGCACCCTCCAGCCCGTCCGGCGTTTGAGGACGAGGCCGTCCAGGCCGATGGGGGTCTGGGGGCGCAGCCCCCCGGGACGCCCACCCCCACCGACCCGCCCGCTCATCCGCCGGAGGCCCAAGCAAGCGCTTAGAAACTGCGGCCAGAGTCACACCGCGCATCCCGTGACCGAGGCCATACGTACGGGTAACTTCCCAAGGAGCCCCGCACATCACACCGTACGAACGCCAATGGAGCCGTGATGCCCGAAGCCGTCATCGTCTCGACCGCCCGCTCCCCCATCGGCCGCGCCGTCAAGGGCTCCCTCAAGGACCTGCGCCCCGACGACCTCACCGCCACGATCATCCAGGCCGCCCTCGCCAAGATCCCCGAGCTGGACCCGAAGCTCATCGAGGACCTGATGCTCGGCTGCGGCCTCCCCGGCGGCGAGCAGGGTTACAACCTCGGCCGGATCGTCGCCGTACAGATGGGCATGGACCACCTGCCGGGCTGCACGATCACCCGTTACTGTTCCTCGTCGTTGCAGACCAGCCGCATGGCCCTGCACGCCATCAAGGCCGGCGAGGGCGACGTCTTCATCTCGGCCGGCGTCGAGATGGTCTCCCGTTACGCCAAGGGCAGCTCGGACGGCCTCCCGGGCACCACGAACCCCCTGTTCGACGAGGCACAGGCGCGCACCGTCGCCACCGCCACGTCCGAGGGCTCCACCTGGCACGACCCGCGTGAGGACGGCCTGCTCCCCGACCCGTACATCGCGATGGGCCAGACCGCGGAGAACCTCGCCCGGATCAAGGGCGTCACCCGCCAGGACATGGACGAGTTCGGCGTCCGCTCGCAGAACCTCGCCGAGGAAGCCATCAAGAACGGCTTCTGGGAGCGCGAGATCACCCCGGTCACGCTGCCCGACGGCACGGTCGTCTCGAAGGACGACGGCCCGCGCGCCGGCGTCACCCTGGAGGGCGTCTCCGGCCTGAAGCCGGTGTTCCGCCCCGACGGCCTGGTCACGGCCGGCAACTGCTGCCCGCTGAACGACGGCGCCGCCGCGGTCGTCATCATGAGCGACACGAAGGCCCGCGAGCTGGGCCTGACCCCGCTGGCCCGGATCGTGTCGACCGGCGTCTCCGGCCTCTCCCCCGAGATCATGGGCCTCGGCCCGGTCGAGGCGTCGAAGCAGGCGCTGGGCCGCGCCGGTCTCACCGTCGACGACATCGACCTGTTCGAGATCAACGAGGCGTTCGCCGCCCAGGTGATCCCGTCCTACCGCGACCTGAACATCCCCCTGGAGAAGCTGAACGTGAACGGCGGCGCGATCGCGGTCGGCCACCCCTTCGGCATGACCGGCGCCCGCATCACCGGCACGTTGATCAACTCCCTCCAGTTCCACGACAAGCAGTTCGGTCTGGAGACGATGTGCGTCGGCGGCGGCCAGGGCATGGCGATGGTCATCGAGCGCCTCAGCTGACCAACTCCCCGTAATCGCGCGGGAACTTTGCGTCACCTTTTGGCCCGGAACCCAGTAACCACCTGGGTTCTGGGCCGATTTGTGATCCAATCTCCCCCAGGATGTGACCTATCTCCCTTCGAAGAGGGATTTTCCCAGGTCAGGACCGTTTCACCACCAAACATCGGGCCCAAAGTCCTGCCCGTTTCGTGACGTTACGCACTGACAGCTGGTTAGTCCGCCCTTCAAGCTGATGTAGGAAGTCGGGGGTCGACTTTGAACCGGGAGTACGTCAGTGAGCGCCATGCCGATCGCTTTGCTGCTCACCACGGCCGCCACAGGCGCCGTGGGCGTCGCCGTCCTGCGCACCCTCTTGGTGCTCCGTCGCCAGGTAGCAGCCCTGCACACCGAACTCGCCGAGGGCCGGGCCGCCGCCGTACGGCCGCTCGTGCCCGCCGCCCGCACCCACACCGACGCGGATGAGATACGCGCCGCGGTGGCCGAGGCGCTGGCCGAGGAGCGGGAGCGGGAACTCGCCGAGGCGCGGGCCTTCTGGGCCGCCCAGGAGTCCCGCGACACCGAGGTGCCGACCCTGCTGGGTCTGCCCGACAGCGAGCTGTTCCTGCCCCGCCAGAGCGACTTCGTGGGCCTCGAACCGCTGGAGCCGGTCACCGAGCTCTCCGCCGACGCCGACGAGTTCGCCGGCGAGTCCCCCGAACTGGCCGCGGCCCGCCGCCGCCACCCGTCCCACCCGGACTTCGTCCCGGCCCAGTCACCCGTGGCGAACGACCACGAACGCACGGTGGCGACGCTGGAGGAGCTGGCCGAGGCCGCCGTAGAACTGGCCGACGTCCGCCCCGGCCCCCTGGGCACCCTCGATGTCTACGTCTTCGTCGACGGCACCACCCTCTGCATGACCCCGGGCCACCGCGAAACCGCCGAACGCCTCGCAGCGGCCCTCCGCGCGGGCGAAACCCCGTTCCTCCTGGGGGGCTCCGGAATCTCGGGCGCCTACACGCTGACCTTCGCGTGTGGCGAGGAGAACGTGTACATCCTGGCGGACAGGGTCATAGCGTCCCTCTGATTTTTCGGGGGTGCGCCGGTTCGTTTTCGGGTGCGGGTCGGTGGGGGCTGGTCGCGCAGTTCCCCGCGCCCCTAAAAGAACACGGCGGGCCTGCGTTTCTAGTCTTTAGGGGCGCGGGGCTGTGTCGATTTGCGGCTCCGCCGCGCGGGCGCGACCAGCCACAACGCACCCGCAGCCGCCAACGCACCTCAGACCCCCGCCCTCTTCTGCGCCTCCGCAACCAACCCCACCGCCTGCTCGACCTCGGCGTCGTTCACCAGCACAACCGCCAAGTCATGCACAGCCACGGTGATTTGGTCCGCCGCAGCGAACATCCCCGCATCCGGCATCTCCCGAAGCACCCCCAAGGGATCCTCAACCCGCTGCGCCCACAGGGCAAACTCCCTGGCCAGCCCCAAAGCCTCAGCGGCAGCGCCCCGTTGCAGACGACTCTGCGGCGCAGCCCTGAGCCGGTCCGCAAAGTGATCCACCGCTTGAGTCAACCGCGTCGTATCCACCACGCCGCGAGACTACGCGCCGTACCGGGACTGTTGCCAACGGGCGAACGCTCAGGCACGGTGACCTGAAGGACCGGCTTACACCCCATGCGTCCGGAGGCGCCGATGTCCCAAGTGTTCTCCCAGGAGACCCACCGCAATATGCTCGCCCGCATCCCCCACTGCACCGGTCGTGAAGTGTCCGACTGGCTGCGCACCGTCGACGAAGGCCCCGCCCTCTTCCGCTTCGAGGAGAAGGTCAGCTGGCTCCGCGCCGAGCACGACCTCGCGTACGGCCACGCCAAGGCGATCATTCACGAGTACGACCTGAGGAGGGCCGCGCGCAAACTGCTCTAGGCGCGCACCACAGACCGACCCATCACGGACACGGATATGACGAAGGGCCCCGGGAACGAACCCGGGGCCCTTTCGCGCAAGCGGGCGGAACTACCGCCGTACCGCCGCTAGTTGTTGCTGTTGAGGATCGAGATGAGTCGCAGGAACTCCATGTAGATCCACACCAGCGTCAGCGTGAGCCCGAAAGCCGCGAGCCACGCCTCTTCCTTCGGGGCGCCGTAGGCGATCCCGTCCTCGACCTGCTTGAAGTCCAGGGCGAGGAAGCACGCGCCGAGGATGATGCCGACGACACCGAAGAAGATGCCGAGCGGGCCGCTGCGGAAGCCGAGGCCGTCACCGCCGCCGAACACCGCGAACAGCAGGTTCACCGCCATCAGCAGCACGAAGCCGAGCGCGGCCGCCATCACGAAGCCGTAGAAACGGCGGTTCACGCGGATCCAGCCCGCGCGGTACGCGATGAGCACACCGGCGAAGACCGCCATCGTGCCGATCACGGCCTGCATGGCCGCGCCGCTCGCGATGCGGTTGTCGACGACGCTGGAGATGACGCCGAGGAAGACGCCTTCCAGTGCGGCGTACGACAGGATCAGCGCCGGGACGGGCTTGCGCTTGAAGGACTGGACGAACGCCAGCACCATCGCGATCAGCGCGGAGCCGATGGCGATGCCGTACGAACGGTTGATGTTGGCGTCGTCGACCGGGAGCAGCGCCCAGGCGATTGCGGCCGTCACGATCAGCGTGCCGAGGGTGGTGCCGGTGCGCAGGACGACGTCGTCCATGGTCATCCGGCCGGTGGTGGCCGGGGCCTGGGGCGGTGCACCCTGCTGAAGGTCCTGCTGGGCGTACGGGTTCTGCGCGTACGGGTTACCGCCCGCGTAGGGGTTGCCCTGCGTCCCCACGGCGGGGCCCCCGGCCTGCGGCGCGGTGTTGAAGCCCGCGTAGCCGTTGTCGCGGCTGAACCCCCGTCGCGAGAAGACCGGGTTTCTGCTCCTCATTTCACTCCTCCATGGCCGCCTCGCGCGGCCTTGGGCTCAAGAGTAATAGGTAGGCAAAGGATTGACCCTACCTCTTGGGGAGGATCTTCCCCTCGTCCTGCCAAGGTACGCGGTCGATCGCACGCCGTGCGAACACTGGTACCAACCCGTGACGCCCCCCCTTAGAGCCCCCTTATCCGCGCTCGTCTCCCCGCACATCTCCCTGTTCATCGAAAGGGAACCCGGTGTACGCCTCGGCAAGATCCGTCTCGGCCGCCCGCGAGGTCGCGATCCGCTCCAGCCGGGCCAGCTGGAGCCGCCCCTCGAAGGGCGTCGCGTCGGGCGCGCGGTGCAGGAGGCTCGTCATGTCGTAGGAGAACCGCTCGGCCTGCCACACCCGCCGCAGACAGGTGGCGGAGTACGCGTCGAGCCGCTCCTCGCTCCCCGTCTCCTTCTTGTACGTCAGCGCCCTCGCGAAGGTGACGACGTCGCCGACGGCGAGGTTGAGCCCCTTGGCCCCGGTCGGCGGCACGATGTGCGCGGCGTCCCCGGCGAGGAAGAGCCGCCCGTACCGCATGGGCTCGTGGACGTACGACCGCATGGGGGTGACGGATTTCTGGGTGATGGGACCGCGCTCCAGCCGCCACCCGTCCTCGGTCTCGAACCGTCGCTCCAGTTCCCCCCAGATGTCGTCGTCGCTCCACTTCTCGGCGTCCGCGCCCTCCTCCACCTGGAGGTAGAGACGGGAGACGGACGGGGAGCGCATGGAGAGGAGGGCGAAGCCGCGCTCGTGGCGGGCGTAGACGAGCTCGTCGTGGGAGGGCGCGACGTCGGCGAGGATGCCGAGCCAGGCGTAGGGGTACGACCGTTCGAAGACGCGGGTGAGTTCGGCGGGGATCGCGTTGCGGGCGACGCCCCAGAACCCGTCGCACCCGACAACGTAGTCGCAGTCGAGGACGTCCTCGCGGCCCGCGTGCCGGAAGCGGACGCGGGGGTGGTCGGTGTCCGCGCCCTCCACCTCCAAGGCCTCCGCCTCGAACAACAGCGGTCCGCCGTCCGCGACTTGAAGGGCGATCAGGTCCTTGCACACCTCGGTCTGCGCGTAGACCGTGACGCTACGGCCGCCGGTGAGGGCCGGGAAGTCGACGCGGTGCCGCTTCCGGTCGAACCGCAGCTCGATCCCGTCGTGCCGCAGCCCTTCCCGGTCCAGCCGCTCACCGGCGCCGGCCGCCCGCAGCACGTCGACGGTCCCCTGCTCCAGGATCCCGGCCCGCTGCCGGTGCTCGACGTACTCCCGGTCCCGGCTCTCCAGCACGACCGAGTCGATCCCGGCGTTGTGCAGCAACCGGGCGAGGAGGAGCCCGGCGGGGCCGGCTCCGATGATGCCGACGGTGGTACGCATCGGGGGTTCCCTTCGAGGGTGTGCCGTTCGGTGGCGGTCGTTCCCGTTTGATCGGTCGTTCCCGCTCGATCGATGTTCGCCTGGTGAAATTCTCTTCACCTCATCGATACGCCACAAGTCTCCGACCGCACGGGTCACCTGTCAACGGTCGAGAAGGGGGCGGCGAGGGCTGCCGAGGGGGATGCCGCGGAAACTCACCGTTCCCGCTAGTCACACCCAGTAACTGCGATGGTGCCCGGAGCCGGACTTGAACCGGCACGCCCGCGAAGGGGCAGCGAGGTTTAAGCTCGCCGTGTCTGCATTCCACCATCCGGGCAGGCCGTGGGCTCCGCATCGAGGTCACGAGCCTATCGGGACGCGCGTCCCCAACAGCGGGCAGGCGGACCGATGTTGTCTTATTTTATTGATGTCTGAGGGTTCATCAGACCACTGAATGAGCCATCAGCACTTGCCAACAGCCTTGCGTGCGATCTGGGGGCTCGTATGCGGAATGACGGAATTTCACCGCCCGAACGAGGGTGCTCCACCGGTTCTTGACGGGATCGTTCACAGAGCCGGGTCCAGGGGCTCTCTCGGCGGGTGTCTTGGCGGGTGTCTTGGCTGCCGTCTCGGGGGTGGTCCTCATCCCCAGGTATGACACCGCTGAGCGCAGTCCGACTGAAGGCTGCCCCCGGAACCGGAACAGCGGCTGACTACACGGCGCGGTGGGGCCGAGAGGATGGGTGGCGTATCCAGCAATACCGTCGTCCCGACAGGAGCGCCCTCCGTGACCACCACCCCCATCGCCGAACGGACCACCTCCGTGGCCGCGCGCGCCACGGATCTTTCCAAGATCTACGGACAGGGCGAGACCCAGGTGGTCGCCCTCGACCAGGTCTCGATCGCCTTCCGGCAGGCCGAGTTCACCGCGATCATGGGCCCCTCGGGCTCGGGCAAGTCCACGCTGATGCACTGTGTGGCCGGCCTGGACACCTTCTCGTCCGGTTCCGTGCGCATCGGTGACACGGAGTTGGGCTCCCTGAAGGACAAGCAGCTCACCAAGTTGCGCCGGGACAAGATCGGTTTCATCTTCCAGGCGTTCAACCTGCTGCCGACGCTGACGGCCCTGGAGAACATCACGCTCCCGATGGACATCGCGGGCCGCAAGCCGGACAAGCAGTGGCTGGACTCGGTGATCACGATGATCGGTCTCGCCGACCGGCTCAAGCACCGGCCCTCCCAGCTCTCCGGCGGCCAGCAGCAACGCGTCGCCGTGGCACGGGCGTTGGCCTCCCGCCCCGACATCATCTTCGGCGACGAACCGACCGGAAACCTCGACTCGCGCTCCGGCGCCGAGGTGCTGGGCTTCCTTCGCAACTCCGTACGGGAGTTGGGGCAGACGGTGGTCATGGTCACCCACGACCCGGTGGCGGCGGCGTACGCGGACCGGGTGGTGTTCCTCGCGGACGGCCGCATCGTCGACGAGGTCTACGAACCGACGGCGGACTCGGTGCTCGACCGCATGCTGCGTCTTTCTGGGGGAACCCCCCAGACCTCCTGAGTTCGACGCGAAGGGCCGCACCAGCTGACCAGTTCCGGTGTGTCACCTGATGGCCCATCAATTCGCCGCCCAGGCCATCGACTTCAGCACCCGGACAGCCGCCTTCGCCGCCCCGGCACCCGGCTTCACCGCCGGGGCGCCCAGCCTCACCGCCCGGGCAACTGACTTCGCAACCCCAGCACCCAACTCCACCGCCCTGGACGCGATTTCAGAGCCCCGGCCGCCGACCTCACCGCCGAGGCCATCAACTCCGCTGCCCCGGCGCCGACTTCACCGCCCCGGCCAGCCCCTCGTAGACCTGGACTGAGACAACCCATGTTCCGTACCGCCTTGCGCAACGTACTCGCGCACAAGGCCCGGCTCCTCATGACCGTGCTCGCCGTGATGCTCGGCGTCGCGTTCGTGTCGGGGACCCTGGTCTTCACCAACACCATCTCGAACGCCTTCCAGAACAGCTCGGCCAAGGGCTTCGACCAGGTCGACGTGGCCGTCCAGGCCAAGTCCCAGGACGACAAGGGCGACACGGTCGGCAAGACACCCGAGCTGACCCAGGCCATGCTCGACACCAGCGCCAAGGTGCCGGGGGCCGCGTCCGCGACCGGGGTCGTCAACGGCTTCACCGCCATCGCCGACAAGAAGGGCAAGCTCATCGGCGGCGGCTTCCAGTCGGAGGGCGGGAATTATTGGGGTGGCAAGGACGCCCGCTATCCCCTCAAGTCCGGTACGGCACCGCACGGTTCGGGTGAGGTCGCCATCGACTCCGAGACCGCCAAGCGTGCCGGGTACAAGGTCGGCGACACTGTGCGCATCTCGGTCGACGGCCCGGTACTGACCCCGAAGATCACCAGCATCTTCACCACCGACGACGGCAATGTCGCCGCCGGCGGCAGCCTCGCCCTCTTCGACACCGCAACCGCGCAGAAGCTGTTCGGCAAGGCGGGGACGTACGACGAGATCGATGTGAAGGCCGCGGCCGGGACCAGTCAGGCCGCGCTGAAGACGCAGCTGGACAGCGCCCTGCCGAAGGGCCTCACCGAGACCACCACCGCCAAGAAGCTCGCCGACGACCAGGCCGAGATGATCGCCTCGTCGATGAGCGGGCTGAAGTCGGGGCTGCTGGTCTTCGCGGGCATCGCGCTCTTCGTCGGTACGTTCATCATCGCCAACACCTTCACCATGCTGGTCGCCCAACGCACCAAGGAACTGGCCCTGTTGCGCGCGGTCGGCGCCTCGCGCCGGCAGGTCACGCGGTCGGTGCTGCTTGAGGCGTTCGTGGTCGGCGCGGTCGCCGCGGTGGCCGGTCTGCTCGCCGGCATCGGCATCGGCGCCGGGCTGCGCGCCCTGATGGGCACGATCGGCGCGACCGTCCCGGACGGCCCGCTGGTCATCACCTCGAACACGGTGCTGAGCGCCCTCGCGGTCGGCATCCTCATCACCATGCTCGCCGCCTGGCTGCCCGGTCGCCGGGCCGCGAAGATCCCGCCGGTCGCCGCGATGAGCAGCCTGCACGCGACCGCCACCACCAAGTCCCTGGTGCTGCGCAACACGCTGGGCGCGCTGTTCTCCGGCGCGGGCATCGCCGTCGTCATCGCGGCCACCTCGATGAGCGGTTCGGACGGTCAGGCACCCATGGGTGTGGGTGCCGTACTCCTGATCATCGGTGTGTTCATCCTGACCCCGCTGCTGTCCCGCCCGCTGATCGCGGCCTCGGCCCCGGTCCTGCGGATCTTCGGGATCTCCGGCAAGCTGGCCCGCCAGAACTCGGTGCGCAACCCGCGCCGTACGGCCGCCACCGCCTCCGCGCTGATGATCGGCCTGACCCTCATCACCGGCATGACGGTGATGGCGGGCAGCCTCCAGCAGGCGATCGACAAGATGGCCTCGTCCGCGATCAGCGCCGACTACATCGTCTCGATGGCGAACGGCAACCAGCTCTCCCCGGACGTCGACAAGACCCTCACCACCACCTCCGGCATCACCGCCAGCAGCCCGCTGCGCAACGCCCCTTCGCGCATCGACGGCAAGACCGAGTTCCTGACGGGCGTCAACGGCTCCGCGATCGGCAAGCTCACCGACCTCAAGGTCGACAGCGGCACCTTCAAGGTCGCGGGCACGCAGGTCGTCGTGGACGACGACACCGCCAAGTCCTATGGCTGGAAGGCCGGTTCGACCTTCACCACCCACTACGAGGACGGCAAGGCGCAGCAGCTCACCGTCTCCGCGGTCTACGAGGGCAACGCGCTGATCCGCGGCATCATGCTCGACAACGCGACGCTCGCCCCGCACCAGACCGACCCCGCCGACATGCAGATCCTCGTCAAGACCGCTGACGGGGCGTCGAGTGCGACCAAGGACAAGCTGGAGAAGGCCCTCGGCTCCAACCCGGCGGTCAAGGTCCAGGACAAGAAGGACCTCTCCGACAGCATCGCGCAGGTCTTCACCCTGATCCTCAACATGGTCTACGGCCTGCTCGCCATGGCGGTGATCGTCGCGGTGCTCGGGGTCATCAACACCCTTGCCATGTCGGTCTTCGAGCGCTCCCAGGAGATCGGGATGCTGCGCGCGATCGGCCTCGACCGCAAGGGCATCAAGCGGATGGTCCGCCTGGAGTCCCTGGTGATCTCGCTCTTCGGCGGGGTGCTCGGCATCGGACTGGGCGTGTTCTTCGGCTGGGCGGCCGGTGAGTTGATCGGCTCGAAGATGGCGACGTACGAACTGGTCATCCCCTGGGCCCGGATGGCGCTGTTCCTGGTCCTCGCGGGCACGGTCGGCGTCCTGGCGGCCCTGTGGCCGGCCCGGCGCGCGGCCAAGCTGAACATGCTGTCGGCCATCAAGTCCGAGTAGCGGCAGCGGAGTTGACCCGAAGAAAAGAGGGCAAGGGCCCCGTTCCGGAGCGGAACGGGGCCCTTCCTGTTGCCCGGTCGCCCGGGAGGTGCGGTCAGTTCCAGGTGCGGGTCCGCAACGGCACCCCGGAATCACCGGAGTCGGGGGTCCGGACCGCCAACACCTGGTTGACCCCTATGCGGTTGCGCTCGAAGCCGAGCGCGGAGGCCGCCATGTAGAGGCGCCACACGCGGGCCCGCCCGGCGCCGACGATCCCGACCGCGCGCCGCCATTCGGCTTCCAGGTTGGCGACCCAGCGGCGCAGGGTGAGCGCGTAGTGCTCGCGGATCGCCTCGACGTCCCGCACCTCGAACCCGGCACTCTCCAGCTGGGTCACGGTGGTGCCGATGGGGGCGAGTTCACCGTCGGGGAAGACGTACGCGTCGATGAACTCGTCGATGTCGTACGCCGATTCGTCCTGCCAGGGGCGGCGGGCGATCTGGTGGTTCAGCAGCCGCCCGCCCGGTCTGAGCAGTGCGAAGAGGTCCCTGGCGTACTCCAAGTACCGCTCGCTGCCCACGTGTTCGGCCATGCCGACGGAGGAGATGGCGTCGTAGGGCCCGTCGGTGACGTCACGGTAGTCCTGCACGCGGATCTCGACCTTGTCGGTGAGCCCCTCCTCGGCGACGCGCTTACGGGCGTAGGCCGCCTGCTCCTGCGAGAGGGTCACGCCGACGACGCTCACGCCGTACTCGCGGGCCGCGTGGATCGCCATCGAACCCCAGCCGCAGCCGACGTCGAGCAGGCGCTGCCCCGGCGTCAACTCCAGCTTTTGGCAGATGAGTTCGAGCTTGTCGCGCTGTGCGTCCTCCAACGTGCCGTCCGGGGAGTCCCAGTAGGCGCACGAGTAGACCATCGAGGGGCCGAGGACGATCTCGTAGAAGCTGTTGCCGACGTCGTAGTGGTGGCTGATGGCGCGTTTGTCGGTGCGTTTGGTGTGGAGGTGGGCGCGGCTGCGGCGGACCTCCTCCGGGGGCGGTGCGGGCGGCAGCGGGAGCCCGCCGAGCTTCACCAGTCCGCGTACGGCGGACCGTACCTCGGGGTCGCGCAGGGCCTGGGTGAGGGTGCGGGCGTCGTCGCCGCGCTCCCACACGAGGGCGGACAGCCGGTCGAGCCCGGCGTACAGGTCGCCCTCGATGTCCAGGTCCCCGGCGACCCAGGCGCGTGCCATGCCCAGTTCGCCGGGCTTCCAGAGGAGTCGGCGCAGGGCACGGCGGTTGCGTACGACCAAGGTCGGCGCATCGGGCGGCCCTGCCTCGGAACCGTCCCAGGCGCGGATGCGCACCGGGACAGGGGTTCCCAGTAGCTGTTCGAAGAGGGATTTGAGCCGCAGCGCGGCATCAGCCATGGCGCACACCTCCGTGACGCGGATCCCGGAATTGTCCATCACTACGTAAACACCAGCCAGGCCCGCACGCAGTCCTGCTTGAGCGTTACGAGTAGGCAAAATGCGTGTAGCGGCCATGAAGGTGACACGTGCAGCACGCCGAAGGGGCCGCCCGCACCACGGATGGCGGACGGCCCCTTCGGGCGTAACAGGTACTACGGGGTACTACGGGTCCTAGCAGGCACTACGGGTACTACGGGTCAGCGGTGACCGGAGGTGGTCAGGAGGCCTTGGCCTTCTCCTCGGTCTTCGCGGCGGCGGCGGGCGCCGGCGCCGGCTTGGCGGCCTCGTAGAACTCCTCGCGGGGGTTCTCCATGGCGCCGAGCGAGACGACCTCGCGCTTGAGGAACATCGCGAGGGTCCAGTCGGCGAAGACGCGGATCTTGCGGTTCCAGGTCGGCATGGCCAGACCGTGGTAGCCGCGGTGCATGTACCAGGCGAGACGGCCCTTGACCTTGATCTTCACCTTGCCCATGACGATCATCGCGACGCCCTTGTGCAGGCCGAGACCGGCGACCGCACCCTTGTTGGCGTGCGAGTACTCCTTCTGCGGGAAGCCCCGCATACCGGAGATCACGTTGTCGCCAAGGACCTTCGCCTGGCGCAGCGCGTGCTGGGCGTTCGGCGGGCACCAGGCGTTCTCGACGCCGGCCTTGCGGCTGGCGATGTCGGGGACCTGGGCGTTGTCGCCGGCGGCCCAGACGTAGTCGGTGCCGGTGACCTGGAGGGTCGGCTGGGCGTCGACGTGACCGCGCGGGCCGAGCGGGAGGCCGAAGCGGGAGAGAACGGGGTTCGGCTTGACGCCGGCCGTCCACACGATCGTGTTGGAGTCGACCTCGAGGCCGTTCTTCAGCACGACGTGGCCGTCGACGCAGGAGTCCATCGAGGTCGAGAGGTAGATCTCGATCCCGCGGCTCTCCAGGTGCTCCTTGCCGTAGAGGCCGAGCTTGGGGCCGACCTCCGGGAGGATCTTGTCGGCGGCGTCGACGAGGACGAAGCGCATGTCCTCGCGGGAGACGTTGTTGTAGTACTTGGCCGCGTCCCGGGCCATGTCCTCGACCTCGCCGATGGTCTCCGCACCGGCGAAACCGCCGCCGACGAAGACGAAGGTGAGCGCCTTGCGGCGGATCTCCTCGTCGGTGGTGGAGTCGGCCTTGTCGAGCTGCTCGAGGACGTGGTTGCGCAGACCGATGGACTCCTCGATGCCCTTCATGCCGATGCCCTGCTCGGCGAGGCCGGGGATCGGGAAGGTGCGGGAGACCGCGCCCATCGCGATGACGAGGTAGTCGAAAGGCAGCTCGTACGCCTCACCCACGAGGGGGGCGATCGTGGCGACCTTGCGGTCCTGGTCGATGGTGGTGACCCGGCCGGTGAGGACCTCCGCCTTCGGCAGCACGCGTCGCAACGGGACGACGACGTGCCGAGGGGAGATGCTGCCGGCGGCGGCTTCGGGGAGGAAGGGCTGGTAGGTCATGTACGACCGGGGGTCGACGACCGTGACGGTCGCCTCGCCGTAGCGCATCTTCTTGAGAATGCGCCGAGCTGCGTACAGGCCTACGTACCCACCGCCTACTACGAGGATCCTGGGACGCTCCGTGGTGCTCATGGCATCGAGTATCCACCTGCCCCAGGGGGGTCGCTCGTGCGCCCCTTCACAAGCTTGCACGGGGGCTGTGTTATCCTCCGCGACTCGCATGATCCAGGTCACTCCGCGGGCGGGGAACCGCGGGTCGGTTCGCCCCGTTGTCAAGGCCGCGTGAGCTGCCACTCTGCCTCGCCGGACCCCCTGGACCACACCTCCGCGACACCCTCCCGAAACTCCCCCGAATCACTCCCGCACCACCCCGCCGAACACGCTCCCAGCCCTGCCGAGACCCCGGAAGGGCCAACCGGACCACCCCGGTCGTCCAACGGGACAGAATTCCTTGTGAAGAACTTCACGAACTTTCTTACGGACGCGTTCTGAAGGGGGTCCGCGAGCGCCCCTGCAACCGCTCATACGTTATATGGGCTGCTCAGGAGTTTAGTACCGACCGGTAACAATTCGGGGTGCCGGGGGTCCGACATGGCGGGTTCTCCCCATACTCAGAAGCATGGCCGTCTACGACACGCTCGGCACGACCTATGCCAGAACCCGGCGCCCGGACACCCGCATCGCCGCGCGGATCCACGCGGCCCTCGGGGACGCCACGGACGTGATCAACGTGGGCGCAGGCACGGGCTCCTACGAACCGGCGCGGACGATCCTGGCCGTAGAACCCAGCCGGATCATGCTCGCCCAGCGTCCGCACGGGTCCGCTCCCGCCGTGTGCGCGGTCGCCGAACGCCTCCCGCTGCGCGACGGCGTCGCGGACGCGGTCATGGCCCTGCTGACCGTCCACCACTGGAGCGACCTCGCGGCCGGCATCGCGGAGCTCCGCCGGGTCGCCCGCCGCCGGGTCGTCGTCCTGACCTGGGACCAGCTGGTCTTCCGCGAGCGGTTCTGGCTCGTGCGCGACTACCTCCCCCAGGCCGCCGCCCACGACGACACCCGCGCCGTAGCGACCGAACGGCTGGCCGCGCTACTCGGCGGGGCGCGGGTGGAGGCCGTCCCGGTCCCGCACGACTGCACGGACGGATTCGGCGCGGCGTACTGGCGCCGCCCCGACGCCTACCTCGACCCACAGGTGCGCGCCGGCATCTCCATGCTCGCCCAGACCGGTGAGGACGCCCTCGCCCCTGGCCTGGCGGCGCTCGCCGACGACCTCACGTCGGGCCGCTGGCACGCCCGGTACGCCGACCTGCTCGCTCGCGACACCGTCGACGTCGGCTACCGGCTTCTGGTGGCGGACTTCTGACCCGCGCGTACATCAACTGACCCACGTGTACATCAACTGACCCACATGTGCGCCAACGGCATTGGATCCAGGGCGAGTCGGGAATGAAGCCGCTGCGGCCGCACGTTGGCAGCCCCATGACGTCCTCGCCGACCACCATGCGCGCCGTCCAGCTCTCCGCTCCAGGCCCCGTGGAGAACCTGCGGCTGACCACGCTCCCGCTGCCGCCCGAGCGGGACGGCTGGGTACGCATCCGCGTCGAGGCGTTCGGCCTCAACCGCTCGGAGCTGAAGCTGCGGCTGGGGGTGAGCGAGGGCGTCAGCTTCCCCCGGGTGCCGGGCATCGAGGCCACCGGCACGGTCGACGCGGCGCCGGCCGGGAGTGGACTGGCTCCCGGGCAGAAGGTGGTCGCGATGATGGGCGACATGGGGCGGACCTACGACGGCGGGTACGCCGAGTACACGTCGGTGCCGCTCGCCCAGGTCATCCCCGTCGACACCGACCTGCCCTGGGAGGTGCTGGGCGCCCTCCCGGAGATGGTGCAGACCGCGTACGGCTCACTCACCGTCGGCCTGGACCTGCAGCCCGGCCAGACCGTGCTGATCCGTGGCGGCACGTCCTCGGTGGGCCTGGCGGCAGCCGCGCTGGCGACCTGGCGCGGAGCGACGGTGCTGTCCACGACCCGCCGCCCCGACCGCCTGCCCCTGCTGAAGCAGCGGGGCGTCGACCACCCACTCCTCGACACCGGCGAAGTGGCGCCCGCCGTACGCGAGTTGTACCCGTCCGGCGTCGACGCCGCCCTCGACCTGGTCGGCACCCCGACCCTCCCCGACACCCTGCGCGCGGTACGCGTCCACGGCACGGCCTGCTTCGGCGGCAGCCTCTCCAACCACTGGACGGTGCGCGACTTCTCCCCGAACGAGTACCTGCCGAGGGGAGTTCGCCTCGCGGGCTACTTCGGCGACGCGTCCGACCTGTCTCCGGCGGTGTTCCAGGAGATCCTCGACGCGGTCACCGCCGGTCAACTCGCCTTCCCTGTCGACCGGGTGTACGACGGGCTGGAGCAAGTACCGCAGGCTCACGAGGACATGGAGCATGACCGGGCCACGGGGAAGTTGGTGGTGCGGGTCCGGCATCGGGACGCCCTCTAACACTGCGGGACGAGTCGAGCCCGGTCGAAGCGCATGGCGGTGAGGTCCTCGGGGCGGATCAGCCAGCACAGGGCGCCCGCGTCGCCCCACATCATCTTCGCGTCGTCGTCGCTGTCGAACTGAGCGAGGAGGAACCAGCGTTCGGCCTCCCGGTCGAGAGACGGGTCGCCCCAGGGACGGCCGGGGCCGAGTTCCACGTCCGCGATCTCGTACTCCACCGGGCCCTAGTTGGCGCCCTCGGCCCCCTCCGCCGCCTTGAACGCGATCCCGTCCAAAATGTCGTGCTCGCTCACCACGACCTCCCTCGCCCCGACCCGCTCCATGATCGAGAGCAGTACGAGGGCGCCCGCGCCGATGACGTCGACGCGGCCCGGGTGCATGGAGGGGATGGCGGCGCGTTCGGCGTGGGTGGAGGCCAGGAGGGACTCCGTGATCTCGCGGACGCGGTCGTAGGAGACGCGGGAGTGGTGGATGGCGTCCGTGTCGTACTCGGGGAGGTTCTGGGCGATCGCCGAGACCGTGGTGACCGAGCCGGCCAGACCCACCAGGGTGCGGGCCTCGCGGAGCGGGACCGTCTGTTCGGCGAGGTCCAGGGCCGCCTCGATGTCCGCGCGCATCGCCGTGATCTGATCCGGGGTGGGCGGGTCGGTGACCTTGCCGTCGCGGACCAGGTGGCGCTCGGTCATGCGGACGCAGCCGATGTTCACGGAGCGGGCGGCGCGGACGGCGTCGTCGCCGACCACGAACTCCGTGGAGCCGCCGCCGATGTCCACGACCAGGTAGGGCTTGGCGAGGGCCAGGTCGTCGCGGCCGGTCAGTTCCGCTGTCGCGCCGGTGAAGGAGAGTTCCGCCTCCTCGTCGCCGGTGATGACCTCCGGTTCGACGCCGAGGATGTCCAGTACGCCGCGGACGAAGTCGTCGCGGTTCGAGGCGTCTCGGGAGGCCGACGTGGCGACGAAACGGAGGCGTTCGGCGCCGAGTTCCTTGATGATCGCCGCGTAGTCGCGGCAGGCCGCGAAGGTGCGCTCCAGGGCCTCGGGGGCCAGACGGCCGGTCTTGTCCACGCCCTGGCCGAGCCGGACGATCGTCATCCGCCGGTCCAGGTCCACGAGTTGACCCGTCGCCGGGTTCACGTCGGCCACGAGGAGGCGGATCGAGTTCGTACCGCAGTCGACGGCGGCGACGCGGGTCACTGGTCGTCCGCCTTCGCCTCGACGGGCTTCTCGACGGGCGTCTCGGTGGACTTCTCGACGGGCTTGAACGCGAAGAAGCCCTTGCCGTCCTCGGTCGTCTCCGTCTGCCAGCCCTCGCCGGTCGGCGGCACCCCGGGCACCGTCACGCACGGCCCCTTGGCCCACCACTCCGGCAGCATCGCGAGCGCCTCGTCGCCGAGCGGGTTGACGCCCGGGCCCGCGGCCAGGGAGTGGCCCACCAGGACGTGCAGGCACTTCACGCGGTCCGGCATGCCGCCCGCGCTCGGGAAGCCCTCCAGGACCTCGATGGCGTCGCGGCGCGCGATGTAGTCCTCGTGCGCGGCGCGGTACGCGGCGGCGAGTTCGGGGTCCGACTCCAGCCTCGCCGTCATCTCCTTCATCACGCCGTTCGCCTCCAGCGTGCCGATCGCCGAGGCGGCGCGCGGGCACGTGAGGTAGTACGTCGTCGGGAAGGGGGTGCCGTCGGGGAGGCGGGGGGCCGTCTCCACCACGTCCGGCTGTCCGCACGGGCAACGGTGTGCGATCGCGCGCAGCCCGCGCGGCGGACGCCCGAGCTGCTGCTTGAAGGCCTCGACGTCCGCGTCGGTGGGCTCGGTGCGCGGAGTGGACGGCGGGGGCTTTTCCATGCCGGTACGAAGATCTCTCTGTCAGTTCGGTGTCACTGGTCGGAGGCGTCGGACTTGTCCACGCCGTCCCAGACGTTCGAGTACCACGGGCGGTCGGCCGCCCCCAGTTCCGCGCGCGACTGCTTCGCCGCGTCCGGGTCGATCACGATGTAGCCGGTCTCCCCCGGCATCACATAGTGCAGTCGCTGCCGGATCTGCTGCTCCGCGTACGAGTCGTCCTGCCAGCGTGCCTTGAGGTCGCGGAGCTGCTCGACGCGCTGCCGCGCCTGTTCCTGCTGCCGCTGGAGATCGGAGATCTCGGCGCGCTGGGAGACGTACTGCCTTATCGGGTACGCCAGCGCCACGATCAGCGAGCACAGCACCAGGGCGAGGAGCGCCGCCCGGCCGGTGAGCCGGGAGCGGCGGGCCTGCCGCTTGGTCTGGGAGCGGTAGACACGGGCCGCCGTCTGCTCGCCGAGCAGCTTGAGCCTGGTCGCGGTGGAGAACCGGTCCCGGTCCTTCACGGCCATGTCCCGCCTCCCCTTCACACGTGCGTACGTCCCCGCACACGGTACGGGACCGGGTGCGGGGACGTACGTACGACTGGCTAGCGCTTAGCCCTGTACGGCTCAGCCCTTGCTGTGCCCATGGTCCGCAGAGCGGACGAGGGGGAAGGCTCAGCCCTTGAAACGCGGGAAAGCGGAACGGCCCGCGTACTCCGCCGCGTCATCGAGGATCTCCTCGATGCGGAGCAGCTGGTTGTACTTGGCGACGCGGTCCGAGCGGGCCGGGGCGCCGGTCTTGATCTGGCCGCAGTTCACCGCGACGGCGAGGTCGGCGATGGTGGTGTCCTCGGTCTCGCCGGAGCGGTGGGACATCATGCACTTGAAGCCGTTGCGCTGGGCCATCTCGACGGCGTCCAGGGTCTCGGTCAGCGAGCCGATCTGGTTCACCTTGACGAGCAGGGCGTTGGCCGTGCCCTCCTCGATGCCGCGGGCGAGGCGCTCCGGGTTGGTGACGAAGAGGTCGTCGCCGACGATCTGGACCTTGTCGCCGATGCGGTCGGTGATGACCTTCCAGCCGGCCCAGTCGTCCTCGTACAGCGGGTCCTCGATGGAGACGAGCGGGTACGCGGAGACGAGCTCCTCGTAGTACTCGGTCATCTCGGCGGCCGAGCGGGACTTGCCCTCGAACTCGTACTTGCCGTCCTTGTAGAACTCGGACGCGGCGACGTCGAGCGCGAGCCCGATCTGCTCGCCGGGGATGTAACCGGCCTGCTTGATGGCCTCGATGATGAGGTCGAGCGCGGCGCGGTTGGACTCCAGGTTCGGGGCGAAGCCGCCCTCGTCGCCGAGGCCGGTGGACAGGCCCTTGGTCTTCAGCACCTTCTTGAGGGTGTGGTAGACCTCGGCGCCCCAGCGCAGCGCCTCGGAGAAGGACTCCGCGCCGATCGGGGCGATCATGAACTCCTGGATGTCCACGTTCGAGTCGGCGTGCGAGCCGCCGTTGAGGATGTTCATCATCGGAACGGGCAGCAGGTGCGCGTTCGGACCGCCCAGGTAGCGGAAGAGCGGGAGGTCGCTGGCCTCGGCGGCGGCGTGGGCGACGGCCAGGGAGACGCCGAGGATGGCGTTGGCGCCGAGCGCACCCTTGTTGTCGGTGGCGTCCAGGTCGAACATCGCCTGGTCGATCAGGCGCTGCTCGGTGGCGTCGTAGCCGACCAGCTCCGGGCCGATCTGGTCCATGACGGCGAGGACGGCCTTCTCCACGCCCTTGCCGCCGTAGCGGTTGGGGTCACCGTCGCGCAGCTCGATGGCCTCGAAGGCACCCGTGGAGGCGCCGGACGGAACGGCGGCACGACCCGAGCTGCCGTCGTCGAGGCCGACCTCGACCTCGACCGTGGGGTTGCCTCGGGAGTCCAGGATTTCCCGGGCTACGACGACGTCGATGGACGGCACGAGCATCTCCTTCTTGGGATCTGACGCGACTGCGGCAACACCGCAGCGGCTCTGCGAGACGAGCCTAACCGGCTCGGGGCGATTGGCCATCCGGTCGGCCGCCTGATGGACAGAACCGAGAGTAAATTGTTTCCGAACGGAACAAAAAGTCCCGGCAAGCGGCAGGCATAGGCACGGGGGCAGCGGGCCCGGGGCACAAAAAAGCCCCGCTCCGGTGCGTACGGGGGAACACGCACCGGAGCGGGGAGCCCGTGGGGGACGGGGGTGACCCTCACGAGGTCTCCATGATGGACACCACGGATGTGAGGGCGCTGTGGTTCAGCTACGAGCCCGATATGTCACTCGGGATCGGTTTCGAGACGTCACTTCAGGTGGAGCTGCTGGCCCGGGAAGATGAAGTCGGCGTCGTCGATGATGTCCTTGTTCAGCTTGAACAGCTGCTGCCAGCCGCCCTTCACCTTGTGCTTCTCGGCGATGGAGCTGAGGGTGTCGCCCTTGACGACCTTGTACTCGCCGTCGCCCTTCTTGACCTTCTTGCCGGTCGGGGTGGAGACGGTCTTCTTGGCGGCCGGGCGCTCGGCGGAGCGGGAGGCGGTGGTGTCGCTCGTGGAGCGCTCGGTGGTGCTCTTGGAGGAGCTGGAGCTGCTCGAGCCGCTCGACGAGCTGGAGCTGCCGCCGGAGTAGGAGGCGCTGGAGAGGCCGGTGCCACAGGTGGGCCAGGCGCCCTTGCCCTGGGCGGCGAGAACCTTCTCGGCGACGGCGATCTGCTGGGACTTGGAGGCCTGGTTCGCGGTGGAGGCGTAGGCGGTGCCGCCGTACGCGGCCCACGTCGAGGCGGAGAACTGCAGACCGCCGTAGTAGCCGTTACCGGTGTTGATGGACCAGTTGCCGCCGGACTCGCAGCTGGCGACCGTGTCCCACTCGGACGCGGTGGCGGCGGAGGCGCTGCCGGTCGCCATGAGCGGGGCGGCTATCGCGACACCGGTGACGCCGGCGAGCGTGGCGACGCGGGTGGCCTTGGACGGACGGCGGTGCTTGCCCTTGCTGGAAAACAGCATGGAAAATCCCAATCCCCTCACCGACGCCTACGAGGTGAGCTGTCGGGTTCGGGCCGTGTGAGTTGCCCGGCCGTGCTCGTACGTCTCGTACGCGGCACGACTTAACCCCAAGCCGGTTCCGGTCGTCTCTCAACTCCCGGGCCCGGCGCTTACCTTGGGTCCCCCGCTCCTGCCTACGGCGCTTGACGCGACGACTGTTCCCGGAGGCCGCTGGCAGGACTCGGCGTGTGCGGCAACCGGGGCTCGTGGTGACGAGCGGCCTTGACCGTAGACACGGAATCCACGGAATTTCAAAGACGATCAGGCCTTCTGAGACTCATCCCACACTTTGATCAAACCGGACATTCCCGAGCGAAGCGTGACGCGAACTCCCGCTGCTCTCTTGCTACTTTTCGTCCGCTTCCGTACCGACATCCAAGGTCTGACCGGCGGCGATCTGGGTCGGATCGGCGCCTATCACCTTTTTGTTCTCGGCGTAGAGCGCACGCCATCCGCCGTCGTAGCCAAGGGAGTCGGCGATGGACGCGAGGGAGTCGCCGGCGCGGACGGTGTACGTCTGCGGCGACACACTCTCCTCGGCACTGGCCCCGCGGTGCTTGCCGGTGCTCTGCTGCGTGGTCTGCTGATCGCTCTGCTGGTCGCCCTGCTGATCGTCGGACTCTCCGAGCGCACCGGTGTCGACGAGGCTCCACTTGGCCACCGCCTGGGCCGAGTTGTCCGATTCGTCGAGTTTCGGGGAGGCGGTGACCGAGCCGTCGCTCGCCGAAGGAGTGGTGGACTTGTCGGACTTGGAAGAGTTGTCCGACGCGGAGGGCGAGGGGCTGCTCGACGAGTCGCCGCCGGAGGAGTCGGACGAATTCGAGTCCGTGGTGCCAGAGTTGGACAACCCGGAAGAAGTGGACGATCCAGACGAGTCGGAAGAGCCCGAGGAGTCGGAGCCGGAGCCGGAGTCGGAGGAGTCCGTCGGGGTGCCCGAGGGCGAGTCGCTCGCGACGCCCGTGTCGACGTTCGTCGAACCCGAGGTCGTGGTGAGGCCGGAGACCAGCGCACAGGTCAGCCAAGGGGAGGTGCCCTTGTCGTCGAGGAGCTTCTCGGCGACGGCTATCTGCTGGGAGCGGCTGGCCAGGTCGGCGGTCGGGGCGTAGTCGAGGCCGCCGTACTTGTCCCACTCGTCCTCGGACAGCTGCAACCCGCCGTACTGGCCGTTGCCGCTGTTCTCGCTCCAGGAGCCACCGCTCTCGCAGTTGGCCACCTTGTCCCAGGTGGTGCCGTCGGCGGCGTTCGCGGCGGCGGCACCGAGGAGGGGGATGGCGATGGCCGAGCCGGTCACGCCGGCCGCGACGAGGATTGCCGGAGCCTGACGGGGGCGACGGTGACGACCGTTCCCGGAGAGCATGCGGAGGCCTTTCGCGTGACAGCGGGGGAGCGCGCGGCGGACGGGGGTGGGGGTGATGCGGGTCGCCGCGCTGGTACGTGAACGTACCCACAGTCGATCACTTGTCACAAGTTAATGCCACGGAGATCACGTGAAGATCACAGAGTTGAAGAACTGTCACTTTCAGGTTTAGGGGGTCGGATTGCCTGTTCGGCGGCCGTGCGTCTACGGGGTCTGACCGCCTGTTCAGCGGTGCTCCGGGGTGAACTCCACGGGCAGGGTGCGCAGTCCGCGCATGATGAGGCCGCCGCGCCAGCGCAAGTCGGCTGGATCTCCGGCGAGTTGCAGGTCGGGGAGGCGGGTGAGGAGCGTGGCGAGCGCGGTCTGGCCCTCCAGGCGGGCGAGCGGGGCGCCGAGACAGTAGTGGATGCCGTGGCCGTAGCCGAGGTGTTGATTGTCACGCCGCCCGAGATCGAGGACGTCGGGATCGGCGAACCGTTCCGGATCGCGGTCCGCGGCGGCCAGTACGACCAGCACGGGGTCGCCGGCCGCGATGTCCTGCCCGCCGAGGGTGAGGGGGCGGGTGGCGAAGCGCCAGGTGGCGAGCTCCACCGGGCCGTCGTAGCGCAGGAGTTCCTCTACGCCGGTTTCGAGGAGGTCGCTCTCCCCCGCGGCCAGGGACTTCTCCAGGCGGGCACGCTGCTCGGGGTGGGTGAGGAGGGCGTAGGTCCCGTTGCCGATGAGATTGACGGTCGTCTCGAACCCGGCAAACAGGAGGATGAAGGCCATCGCCGCGGCCTCGTTCTCGGTGAGGTGCTCGCCGTGGTCGGAGGCGCGGATGAGGCCGGAGAGGAGGTCTTCGCCGGGGGTGGGGGTGGGGGTGCCGGAGGGGTTCCTGCCGGGGGGGGGGGGGGGGGGGCCGGGGAGGTTCCCGCCGGGGTGCGGAGTGGGGGCGTCGGAGAGGGCCTCGCGCTTGCGGTGGATGAGGTCGGCGAGATAGCTCCGCATCTTCTTGACGGACCGGGCGACTCCGCCGCGCGGCCCGCCCCCGTGACGGATCATCATGCCCGCCCAGTCCCGGAAGTCGTCCTGGTCCTCGCGGGGGACGCCGAGGAGGTCGCAGATGGCGTAGATGGGGAGCGGGAAGGCGAAGTCGTGGATGAGGTCGGCGGAGCCGTCGTCGGCGAACCGGTCGATGAGGTCGTTCGTCAACTCCTGCACGCGGGGCGCGAATTCGGCCACTCGGCGCGGGGTGAACGCCTTGCTGACCAGTCGTCGGAGGCGGGTGTGGTCCGGCGGGTCGATGTTCAGCAGATGCGTCATCAACTCGGCCTTGCGCTCACCCGGGATCCCGGTCTTGCCCTTGGCGTGCGCCGGTTCGTCGTGATGCGCGGGGTTCTTGGAGAGGCGGGGGTCGGCGAGAGCGTGCTTGGCATCTACGTAACGGGTGACCAGCCAGGCCTCGACTCCGCTGGGGAGGCGGGTCTTGTGCACGGGGGCGTGTTCGCGGAGCCAGGCGTAGGTGGGGTAGGGGTTGGTGGCGAACTCCCAGGTGAAGAGGTCGGGGGTGGGGTGGTGGGGGTGCGGCTGGTCTGTCACTCCTTGACGGTATCCGGGGTGGGGGTGTGGTCGGCGAGGGCCTTCTTGGCGGCGAGGTGGCCCATGTCGGCGGCTTTGCGGTACCAGGGCGTTGCTTCGGCGGGTTTGCCCTGCGCTTCTAGGAGGGTGGCCAGGCGGTAGGCGCCGTAAGCGTCGCCGGACTCGTAGGCCTTCTCGTACTGTTCGCGGGCTTCGTCGGGGTGGCCCTGCTTCTCCAGTACGGCACCGTAGTGAGCGATGTCGAGGGGCCAGTCGTCGTTGTCCTTGAGGAACCTCACGGCGTACGCCATGGGCATCGGCTCCAGCCTCAACAGTGTTTGCAGGAAACCTGCCCGCTCATGGCCGTCGGCCGCCGCGCGCGCCAGCCATACCTCGGCTTGCTCACGCTCGTTGCACAGGAGATGCCACAAGCCCAGGCTCAGGGCGACCCCGGTGTATCCAGTGCCCGCCGCCTCGTCCTGATACTGGTGGCCCGCAGCTTTGACGTCCCCCTTTCCGAGCAGCACATCGCCCAAGCGATGCGCGGCCTCCGGATTCCCTGCCTTGGCCCCGTCCCTCAGCCACAGTTCCGCTCGCTCCAACAAGAGTTTCCCTAGCAGCGTCGCCGCGTCACCGTCCCCGGCGTCGGCGGCCGACTCCAGGAAGGATTCCGCCTCCCTGTTCTTACCGCGCTCCATGAGCAGCCGCCCAAGGTGCCCGGCGGACTCGGCCCACCCCGCCTCCGCCGCCCGCCGGAACCACGACTCGGCCTTCTCCCCTTCCCCGAGGCTCTCTTCGAGCAGGCCGAGGGCGTGCATGGCCCACCCGTCCCCCGCTTCGGCTTCGCGCAGATACGCCGCCCGTGCCCCGGCGACGACGTTCTCGACGTCGTACGCCGCCGGGTTCGCCCGCGCCGCCTCCAGCGCGTGACCCCGCACCCGCAGAGCAACGGGCGGGAACCCCTCGTCCTGTTCCGCCGTGTGCACGAAGTACGGCAGCACGTCCCCGAACGGTCCCTGCTCCCCTTCACCGCAACTCAGCATGTGCAGCACCCCGTACCGCTTCCGCCCGGCCCACTCCCAGGCGTCCTCCAGGGACTCCCGTTCCAGCCCCGCGATGCCGTACCCCTCGTGCACCGTCACCAACAGGTCCTGCGGCAATGGCCCCTTCAGTCCGCACCGGGCCAGATCCACCGCCGCCCGCACTAACGCGTGGGCGCGAGGGTGCCGCTCGCGGTTCGGGGCAAGTTGCCAGTCGTTCCAGAGGCGGGGGCCGATGGCGAGGTAGGTGGCGACTCCCATCGTGCCGCTCTCGCGGGCAGCCTCTATGAGCCGGGAATCACCGGTCTCCTCAGCACGCTTCCGTTCGGCGGGTCCCCAGGCGCGAGGAAGTTCGACGAGTTGCGCCAGGCCCAGCAGCCGGCCCTGCGCGGACGTCCTCCGGGCGTACTTGGCGTAGGCCTCCTCCCGCATCGTCGCCAGTACGACCGCTTCGAGCTCGGTCAACTGGCCCAGCAACCGCGGCTCCAGACCGCCGCTCCCGAGATGCACGTCGAGATCGTCCAGCCAGACGACGCACCGCTCCGTCCGGCCCTTCAGTTGCGCGGGCAGCTTCCGCAGGTCCTCGTGCTGGGCGGGCGCGAACACTCGGTATTCGGGGAGCACTTGAGCCATCGCGGCCAGGGCGGTACGGGACTTGCCCGAGTACGCCTGTCCGAGGACGATCACCAACCCGTCCTCCGAACGCGCCTGCTCCAACGCCCAGTTGGCCATCCTGTCCTGGTCCCTGCCCACGTACGGCGGCAGCGCGGGCAGCCCCTTCATCCGGCGGGTCGGCCGGACCCCGTGTGTACGCGGCTCGACGTCCATCGCCAACGGCCAGTCGAGGAGGCCTGGTTGGGCGTCGCTCGGGGGCGGGGCGCCGTACGTGTTACTCACGTGCTGGACGCCGACGACCGGTCCGGTGAAGGTGCCGCTGCGGAAGTCGATGAGGTCTCCGCCGGTGGGCTCGGGCAGCGTGGGCAGGCTCATGCTCAGACCGGTGTCGAGAGAGGCTCCATCTTTGGGCGCGGGCAGCACTGCCGGGCTCAACCGATCGATGAGAGCGCGGAGTTCGCTGGCCGCCGCGATGTTGGACGGACTGTCGATTCCCTCGCGCAGCCGACGACGCCACAGTGCCGTCACCTGTGTGCCGGGGATCAGTCCACGCCTCCAGGTGACGGCGCCGAGATCCTTCGCATACCGATCCAGTCCACACCGTCCGAACCAGGCCACGAAGTCGCGCCGGACTGACTCCCCGTCTATCCAGCTAGGCGATCCCAATCCCATCGCCAACACCTCGACCGCCTCGTCGACCAGCCGCTCCAACTCCCCGTCGTCCACGCACTCCCCCACACCCGAACCCGTCCCTACCCCAACGGTCTCAACGGTACTGAGCCCACGCCCCCGAATCCGCCCCTCGGAGCGACCTCACCCGCCCTACTTCTTCACCTTCACCGTCAGGCCGCGCTCCCCGACTCGACCTCCCTGATCGCATCCCGATAAGCCCGCCCCGCCGCCCGCAACGCCGCCTCCGGATCCACCCCGTCCGCCTCCGCCCGCACAGCCAGCGCCAACAACTCGTACCCGATGCCGTCGCCCCCCTTCGGCAACGGCAACGTCACCTCAAATCCCGCCGTCCGCACGCGCGATGCCAGTTTCGCCGCGAGGGCGAGGCCGGGCTGGCCCATGGGGATGCCCTCGGTGATAGACGTGCGCTGCTTCTCCTCGGCCTTCGTGCGGAGCCAATGTGCCTTCACCTCCTCGGGAGTTGACGCCGTCTCGTCGCCGAAGACGTGCGGGTGGCGGTGGATCAGCTTGGTGATGATGCCGGCGGCCACGTCGTCGATGGAGAAGGGGGTCTCGGGGTCCTCCTCGGCGATGCGGGCGTGGAAGACGACCTGGAGGAGGACGTCGCCCAACTCCTCGCGGAGTTCGTCGCGGTCGCCCTCCTCGATCGCCTCGACGAGTTCGTACGCCTCCTCGATGCCGTACTTCGCCAGGCCCTTGTGGGTCTGCTGGGAGGACCACGGGCACTCGGCGCGGATGCGGTCCATGACCTGGACGAGGTCGAGGAGGCGGGCGCCCGGGAGGTCGTAGGAGGCGGGGAGGAGTTCCAGGTCCGGCATCTGGACGCGGCCGGAGCCTGCCAGGCGGGCCAGGCCGTCGGTCAGGGTCGGTTCGCCCTCTCCCGTGGCCACGATCGCCACCGTGTGGCCGCCCGCGCAGGTCGCGACCAGTTCCTCGGCGGTCGGGGACACCTCGTCGACCGTTATGCCGGCCTCGCTCAGATACGGCAGCTGCGGATGCGTACCGTCCGCGCACAGCACGCGGTCGGCGTCGCGCAGCGCCTGCCAGGCCGGCCAGGAGAGCAGGCCGGGGGCGACTCGGTGGCTGGTGGTGAGCAGGACGATGCGGCCGGGGGTGGGGGCGAGGCTGCCCTCGGGGGCGGGGCTGGTTGCGTTCACCCACCGAACGTAACCCACGCCGCCGACAGCCCCGGAGTTGTCCACAGGCCGCAGACCTAGACCTAGACCTAGACCTTCCGCTCTCCGGCCTGCCGCGCCCGCCGTACCGTTACGCCGGCACGCCGGTCACGTACGCCGGCACGCCCGTCACGTACGCCGGCACGCCGGTCACGCCGACTGCTGAGTCCCCGCCGCCGTGACCTCCCGCACCCAGGGCGTCTTCGCGTCCACCCTGCTGCTCTTGGTCACGTCCCACGTGCCGTAGCGCGGGTTGAGGTCGACGTGGAGTTCCTTGGAGGCGTTGGAGAGGGCCTTCCAGAAGGCGGGCTGGGTGGTGTCGGTGCCGAGTTTCGCGGCGAGTTTGCGTCCCTCCACCTGGAGGCGGAGGTTCTCGTCGAGGCGCTTCGGGGGGACGCCGTACTGGGCCAGCCAGGTCGCCTCCAGGGCCTTGGCGCCGCCCGCCTGCTGGGCGAGGCCGGCCCGCATGTCCTGGATGTCCTTGCGGGTGACGGTGACTCCGGCGTCCTGCGCCGCGCGGTGGACGACCTGGTCGAAGACCATGCCGTAGAGCGTCTCGCGGGTGAGGCCGCCGGTGGTGGCGATGGCCCGCTCGTACTGTGCCTGGTTCTGCACGGCCGACCGCTGGGCCGTGCGTACCTCGTTGACCCTGCTCTGCAGCTGCGCGACGGTGATGCGCTGGCCGCCCACGACGGCCGCGGCGCCCGGATGCGCCTCGTTTCCGCAGGCGGTCAGGGCGGGGGCCGCGGCGGCGATCACGGCGGTGAGGACGAGCGCGGTGCGACGGCGGCGGTGCAAGGAAGCCTCCCGAGGAGATTGTGCGACGGTGCACAAAGTCTTGCGGTGATCGATGTTAGGCAGTGGGTCGCCTGGGGCCAACCCATTCGACCAACGATTCACCAGGACTTCGGGCACCGGCACGCACGCGTGTGCTCCATGGGCTCCCCGTAGTCAGCCGCTACGGGCCCCGCGCTCAGCCGGTGATGGCCACCGGCGCGTCCCACGCGTCGCGGTCGACGGTGATCGTGTAACCGCCGCGCGTCTCCTTGCTGTTGACCATGTACTGGTGCGCGCGGCTGTGGTTGGTGAACTGGGTGGAGCCCCAGGGCCAGTCCGACGTCGTGGTGTTCGTCTTGTCCCACAGCGCGTACCAGAGGTTGCCCGGCAGGTCCGTCTTGTTGGTCGCGGTGGCGATCGCCTTGGCGCTGGAGCTGCTGAAGCCGTAGAGGCCGCTGCGGTAGATCTTGGCGTGCAGTTCCTTGTCGAAGGCGCGGACGTACGTCAGCACGGCGTTGTTGCAGGACGTGTTCGTCGTGTCGTACGACTCCATGTCCAGGTAGACCGGGCTGCCGGCCTTGAAGCCGAGCGCGGCGGACTTGGCGACCGCGTCGTCCGCCTCGGACTTGCCGACCGCCGCGGCCGTGGAGGCGCTGATCTTCACCGAGCCACCGGAGCCGCAGGACGGTTGCGAGCCGACGTAGAGCGGGATGAACTTCCAGCCGACCGTGGTGAGGGACTTGACCCAGGACGCGGTGAGGTTGGGCTGGCTGCAGCCGCGGTTCTTGCCGCCGATGTAGACGGCGGCGGCGCCGTAGAGGCCGCCGTGCCAGGCCTTCATCGCGGCGAGGGAGGGCGCGGCGCAAGTGTCGAACGCGCGGCCGGTGTAGGTCTTCTGGGCGGGCCAGGTGGTGGCGGCCATCGAGTTCGTCGCGGCGATACCGCCGCCGGCGACGACGGCGACGCCCGCGACGCCCCAGGTGATGTATCTGCGCTTCTTCGACTGCCGGTGCTCGGACATGAAAGACCCCACCCCTGGTGTACACGTAACGCCTGATGTACACGTGTTTGTTCGTACGTATCTGGCAAAAGTGAACGCAACTTATCCGGTGGCGTTCATCTGTTCGGGAAACTCCGCCCCCAGAAGGTCACAACGTTCTCCCAGGGAACGGCAAAAACTAGCCGCGCACCTGCCCCAGCCACTGCAACGTCCGCCGGATGTCCGCCACGAGCGGGTGTCCGGGGCCGTGCCGGCGTTCGACGTCGCCCAGGAGGCGGGCGAGGGTGTCGTGGGCCGCGCCCCGGTCGCCGAGGGCGAGCAGCAGGTGGCCGATGCGGCGGCGGACCTCGTGGGCGAGTTCGGGGTCGCCGGCGACGTACTGGTTCTCGTAGTACGGCAGCAGCGCGCGGTACTCCGCGAGGGCCGCGACCGGGTCGCCGAGCGACTCCAGGCACTGGGCGGCGTCGTAGCGGTAGCGCAGGGACTGCGGGTCGGACGGGCCGGCCTCGGCGGCGCGTTCGTCGGCGAGGCGGCGCAGTTCGGGCAGCGCGCGCCGGTACTGGCCGTCGTCCATGAGCGTGGCCGCGTACTGCTTGCGCAGGGTGCGGACGACCGGGGACTGCGCGCCGTGCTGCTCGGCGGCGGTGGGCAGGATCGCGCCGAGGATGTCGACGGCCTGCGTGATACGGCCCTCGCCGAGCAGTCGCTTGACCTCGTCGACGGCGGCGGCGACATCGGGTTTCTCGGCGGGGGTCGGCGCGAGCGGGGCGGGCTGGGGCGCGGGGGTGCGGGCGCGGTCCGGCCAGGGGGCGTGCGGGCGCAGGAACGGGCGCGTGGGGTCGAGCGGCGCCCCGCTGGGCATCCCGCGCGCGGGCAGCAGCAGCGCGAGACGTTCGTAGACCTCCTGCGCGGAGCCGGGCCGGTGCTGCGGGTCCTTGGCGAGCAGGTGCAGGACGAGCGTTTCGAGCGACTCGGGGACCTCGGGGCGGATACGGCGGACGGGCACCGGCGGCTCGTACAGGTGCCGGTGCAGCACGCCGAGCGCCGTCGAGCCGGAGAACGGCACGTCCCCGCTGAGGAGTTCGTGCAGCAGCACACCGAGCGCGTACAGGTCGGTGTACGGGCCGACCGCGCCGCCCATGGCCTGCTCGGGCGCCATGTAGGCGGGCGAGCCGATGGGTGTGCCGGTGTGCGTGAGGCGGGTGGTGTCGGCGTCCATGACGGAGGCGACGCCCAGGTCGAGGACGGTGACCGTGCCGTCCTGCTTCACCATCACATTGCGCGGCTTCAGGTCGCGGTGGACGATCGGCACGGCGTGCACGGCGCTGAGCACGGCGCACAGTTGGGCCGCGACGGAGACCGCCCACTGCCACGGGTACGGGTTGTGCTCGGCGAGGTGGTCGGAGAGGTCGGCGCCGTCGATGTACTGCATGACGAGGAACAACTCCTCGCCCTCACTGCCCGCGTCGTGCACCGTGACCAGCCCGGGGTGGTCGACCTGCGCGGTCACCCGGCACTCGCGCACGAAGCGGCGGCGCAGTTCGTCGGCCTCCTGGCCGGCCACCTTGTCGGGGCGCAGCAGCTTCACCGCCACGCGCCGGTCGAGCCGTTGGTCGTACGCCGTCCAGACCTGGCCCATGCCGCCCTGTCCGATGAGCGTGGACAGCTCGTAGCGGTCCGCGACGACACGCCCCGCCGTCATGGTCACTTTCCGCCCTCGTCGTGCTTGCGCAGATAGTCACTGAGCTCGTCGAGCTCGGCGCGCACCTGGTCGATCCGGGCGGGCGCGGGGCGCTGGGGCGGAGGCGGCGGCACCGGGGTCTGGGACTGCGGCGGGGTGTAGGGCGGCTGCGGCAGCTGGGTCTGGTGCAGGGGCGGTTGGGGTTGGGGCACGGGCGTGGCGCTGAACGGCGTCACGGTCTGCGGATAGCCGTACGCGGACGGCACGGTGGGACCCTGCGGCGGATAGCCGGCGAACTGCTGCCGCTGCTGCTGGTGGAAGCGGATGTCCACCGCCAGGAAGTAGACGCTGCTGAACACGCCCAGGAGCATCACCGTCGCCATCGCGATGTCGGTCCTGGAGTCGCCCTCCGGCAGCGAACCGACCACGGCGAAACAGCCGATGGACACCGGCAGACTCCCCCAGGCCAGCGCCCAGTCGATCTTCCGCCCGCGCGTGAAGGCCACCCGGAACAGCGGAACGCAGGCGAGCATCCCGCAGCAGAGGGTGCCGATCGCGGCGAACAGCACGCGCAGGGTGACGACGTTGTTGTCGCTGCGGGCGGGCGGCACCGCGCCGTGGCCGTACATGACTGCTCCCGGGCCCGTAATCGATGTGGGGTTCGAGCGTATAGGCCCACACCGACATGCGGTCCCGGGTTGTACCGAACCGTTGTCGTGCTGATCAATTCCTACCGATGTCTCAGTCGGGCGTGACCGTGCCGTCCGTCAGGCCGTCGTACATCCCACGCACGAGCTGCTCGCCGAGCCGGCCCGCCTGCCGCAGCGCCCGTTCGAAGTCCTCCAGGGCGCGGAACCGGGCTCCGTAGCGCCGCTGTTCGTCCAGGGGGAGGCGCGGCAACTGGAGCCTGCGGACGTCGAGTCGGGTCGCCGTGGACGCGTAGCTGCTGGCCTGGCGGTTGTTGGCGGTGCCGCGCAGGAAGCCGGCGAGGAACCATGGGTCCAGGGCGCCGGGTTCGGGCCTCAGCAGGACGAGGCTGCGGCCCAGGGCGGCGCCCGCGGTCGTGTCGTCGATCACGCGTGCCATCGAACCGCCGCCGACCACCGGGACGACGACATCGCCCGGCTCCGTGAGGACGGCCTCCTCGTCACTCTCGGGGAGGAGGCCGGAAGGGGCCGTTCCGGCGAGGACGTCGTGGTCGGTGAGAACGGGCACACGCGCGTGGCCGCCGTTTCCGCCGGTACGCATCACCAGGGCGCCCCCGCGCGCGAGTTCACCGATCGTGGTGAGCGGCCAGCGCGTGGGACGGTCCGGGTCGGCGGAGTGCTCTACGGGTGGTGGGGTGAGGTCGGCGGTCAGCCGGAGCGTCTCGCCGAGCCGCTCGCGTACGGCCGTGAGCTCGTCGGCGCCGTCGGCCGCGGTCGCGGGCGGGAGGTGCCGGGCCGGGGCCAGGTCGACGTCGTCGTCGAGGAGTTCGATGACCGGCACCGAACGCGCCAGCCCCGGCTCGTCGTCCAGCCGTCCCGCGCGGTCGAACGCCTTCCAGGCGTCGAGCACCGCGCCCCGCACGGCCTGCCAGTCCGGCCCACCGCGCCCCTCGGTGGCGAACCGCCCGGTGTCCACCAGCAGCACCTCCGGCTGCGCGGCCGCCCGCTCCGGCCGCCGCAACACCCACAGGTGCAACGGAATGTTGTACGGCGGCGCCGCCCCGATCGGCAGCGCTACGACCGCCTTCAGCGCCCCGCGCCGCAACAGGTCCGCGCGGATCCGGCGGCCGGAACGCCGGGAGGCCGCGGCCGGCGGCATCAGCAGTACGGCCGTGCCGCCGTCCTTGAGCCGGGCCAGCGCGTGCTGCACCCAGGCCAGCTCGGACTCGTTGCGCGCCGGGAAGCCGTATTCCCAGCGGGGGTCGTAGGCGAGTTCGTCGTGGCCCCAGTTCCGCTCGTTGAACGGCGGATGACACAGGACGACGTCGGCCCGCAGTGCCGGGTACGCGTCGGCGCGCAGTGTGTCGGCGGCCGTGCCGCGGACGGTGACCTGCGCGTGCAGGGCGAGCCGGAGTGCGGTGAGCGCGGCGAGGTCGGGGGCGGCGTCCTGGGCGTACAGCTCCTGGTCGGGGCGGGGGGTGACGGCGCGCAACAGGGCGCCGGTGCCGCAGGCCGGGTCGAGCGCGGTACCGGGCGGGCCTGCCGTGCCTGCCGTGCCTGCCGACTCGGCCAACTCGGCCATCAGGCGGGCGAGTTCGGTCGGGGTGAGCGTGTACTGGCGCGGGTTGGCGTCGAGGTGCCGCCCGAGCAGGAACTCGAACGCCTGGGGGGCGCCCAGCTCGGCGGCGAGTTCGGCGGTGCCGCGGAGGAGGGGGGCGGAGGGGAGGAGTTGGGGGCCGGTGGGGGTGTGAACGGCGGGGGTGGGGCTCGGGGTGGGGGCGAGTTTCGCGGCGAGCGGTGCGTGAACAGCTGGCGGTGTGTGAACGGTGGGGGCGGTGTTCGCGGGCGGAGCCGTGTTCACAGGGGGTGCGGTGTGCACGGGGGATGCGGTGTGCACGAGGGCCGGGGGCGTTGTCGGGCCGGCCGGGGTGTTCACAGTGTTCGGGGTGTTCGGGGCGTTTCGGGCGGCGTGGGTGTTCGGCGTGTTCACAGCCGCCGCGGCGCTTCCCTCCCGCCCCCTGTGAACTCCCCGTCCGCGCACCGCGCCGAAGCGCGGCACGATCACCTGCTCCAGCGCACCGGGCAGCATCGCGGCCATCCGCTCGTCCGAACCGGCGCTCACGTCCAGCCAGACGGTGGGGCGTTCATGGATGAGCAGGAGGGCGCAGCCGGCGTAGACCAGGGCGGTGACCGGGCCCTCGGGGTGGCCGACGAGTTGTTGCCAGACCCGTTCCCGCAGCGGGACTTCGGCGAGTTTCCCCTGCTTGCGCAGCCAGGACTCGACCTCGGTGAGGGCGAAGGCGGGGCTGGTCTCGGTGCCGCCGACCGGTTTGGGGAAGTCCGCGTGGCGGCGGCGCCAGTTGCTGACGGCGGCACGGCCCACACCGGCGAGCCGTGCGATACCGGCGGCGGTCACCTCTGTCGCGTTGTCCTGCACCCGCCCCACTCCTCTCGTCCCGCCGTCCCGCGGACCCCGTTGCGCCTGCTGTCGGCCTGCTGTTCCGTCTGTGACGCCGAGCATACCGACGCACGCAAGATCTACCCCTTCACGGCCGTGTACACACGAACATGCGTGAACCATGTTGACTCGGTTCACAGCCTCTGCTCTTATTGACCCAGCGAACGAGCGACCGCCGGAGGGAGGCGGTCGCCGCATCGGGGAGGGGACAGCCATGGGGATGAAGGGCAAGGTCGCGCTGGGCGCCGTCGTGGGGGTCGTCGTCATCGGGGTCGTGTCGGCGAACGCCGGCGGCAACGGCGGGGACAGCGGTTCGGGCAGCAGCGGCAAGGGCTCTTCGGCGTCCGCGGAACACAAGGACGCCGGGAAGAAGAGCTCGGACAAGAAGGGCTCGACCGAGGCCGTCGAGACCAAGAAGGCCGCGTTCGACGGGGACGGCGACTTCCAGGTCGGCACGGACATCAAGCCCGGCACGTATCGCAGCAGCGGCAACACCGACGGCATGTGCTACTGGGAGCGGGCCAAGAACGCCTCGGGCGACACGGACTCGCTGTTGGCCAACGACAATGTGAGCGGCGCCAGTTACGTCACCATCAAGTCCACCGACAAGATCTTCAAGTCGAGCGGCTGCAAGGACTGGGAGGCCGTCGACGCGAAGGCGCAGGGCTCCCCCGCCACGAAGTTGGTCGGCGACGGCGGCATGTTCAAGGTCGGCGTCGACATCGCCCCCGGCACCTACAAGTCCACCGGCAACACGGACGACATGTGCTACTGGGAGCGCACGAAGGACGCCGAGCAGGGGCTGGACTCGATCCTCGCGAACGACAACGTGACCGGCACGGCCGTCGTCACGATCAGCGCGAAGGACGCCTACTTCAAGACGACCGGCTGCAAGGACTGGAAGAAGACGGCCTGACGTTCTGACGCTCAGGTCAGGTCAGGTCAGGTCAACGCTCTCGCGCCGCACCGGCAGGACCGACGGCACCTCTCCGGACCCCGCTTCGGGGCACCCCCCCTCATCTCGTCACCGCTCGCCACTTCATCCAAGGAACTGCCATGCGTCGAACCGCACTTGCCGCCCTCTGCCTCACCACCGTGGCCGCCGCGGGACTCACCGGGTGTCTGCCCGGTGAGGACAAGGCGGACAGCAAGCCGAAGGGCCCGTTCGCCGGGCTGACCGGTGGCGAGATCGCCGACCGGTCCCTGACCACCACCACCGCCGCCTCGTCGCTGCGGCTGAAGGGCGACATACCCGACGACGAGAGCGGCGGCACGATCGTCATCGACATGGCGCTGAACAAGAAGGGCGAGTGCGCCGGCACGCTGAGCTTCAAGGGCCAGGGCAAGGCCGATATGGTCAAGACCGGCGACACCATCTACATGAAGTACGACGAGGCGTTCCTGCGTGCGCAGAGCGACGGCGAGTCCAAGGCGGACACCGACGCGGTCGTGGACATGATGGCCGGGAAGTGGACCAAGATGTCCGCGAAGGGCGAGGACGCCAAGGACATAGCGAGCTTCTGCGATCTGAAGTCGATGCTCGGCGGCGCCGAGGACGGCAACTCGGACGCGACGCGCGGGAAGACGACCACCCTCGACGGCACTCCGGCGATCGCCCTGCACGAGAAGGACGGCAAGGACACCTACACGCTCTACGTGGCGACCGAGGGCAAGCCGTATGTGCTGCGCATCGACAGCGTCTCCGCGAAGGACCCCGGGACGCTCACGTTCGGCGAGTACGAGAAGCCGGTGCCGGCGAAGAAGCCCACCGGCAAGATCCTGGACCTGGACGCGCTGGGCAGCTGAGCGGCCGAGCAATTGAGCGGCCGAGACCCCAAGTCTCCTGTGGCTACGGCACGTTCACGGGGCGTGCCGTAGCCGCAGGTCAAAGCCGTGTCACCTCAGTTCGCGTGGAACCTGGCCGGCGCGTTCGTCGGGTTGCCCCCGGTCGGCAGGGCCTGCTTCGAGCAGGTGGAGAGGACCTTGACCATCGCGGCCTTCTCCGCCGAGGTGACCCACAGCCCGTACTTCTTCTTCACGGCGACCTGCGCGGCGACATACGTGCACCGGTACGCCTTGTTGGGCGGCACCCAGGTCGCCGTGTCGCCGTCGCCCTTGCTGCGGTTGGCGCTGGCGCCGGCGGCGAGGAGGTTGAGCGGGTCGTTGGCGAGAGCTATGCGCTTGCTGGCGTCCCAGTACTTGGCGCCCTTCTGCCAGGCGTCGGACAGGGCGACCAGGTGGTCGATGTCGACGAGGCTGGCGCCGCGCTTGTATATGACTTCCTTGCCGGAGTAGGGATCGGATTCGAGGACGCCGTACGACACCTTGCAGTCGCCGTCGGTGAACTTCACCTGCTTCAGGTCCCGTTTGAGGATGTCGTCCCTGGTGTCACAGCTGTTGGAGTCCGTGTCGGCCCAGGCCGCGCCGAACCGTTCACGGGAGTAACCGGTCTTCGGTGCCCGCCCCTTGACGGTCAGTGACTCGGCGGCGGTCAGGGCCGCGCCCCCGCCGGAGCCCGTGCCGGAGCCTCCGCCTGCCGTCGCCCCGGGCCCGGAGTCGCCCGTTCCCATCGTGTCCTGCTTGCATCCCGCGACGGACAACATGACCAAGGCGGCGATGGCCGCCCCACTCCTCAGACGCATCACGTGCGCCCCTCCCCTTGCTCACCCGGCCCCGCCCCGACAGGGACGGATAGTGACCTGGTGCCCACGTTAGCGGCGGAGATGTTGCGGATATATAGGGCCCGGAGGCACATGGCGCACAAGTAGGGTGTATGGCCGCGACCGAGTTGGCGAAGGCGCCCCTACTTCGCACCCCCTCCCCACACTCCCTCCCCAACACCCGCCTCACGCACCACCGCAGACAGTGCCTCAGGCAGCACTTCGGACACCGCTTCGGACACCACTCCACTCACCGCCTCAGACCTTGCCGATGCCCAGCGTCGACTCCGAGGGCAGCAGCCCGGAGCCCAGTACGGCGACCCAGAACTCCCCCAGCAGGTCGGCGAGTCGGTCGGTGTCGGTCCGGCCGAGGAACTGCCACGGTGCGGCGGCCAGTTGGTCGGTGCGGCGCTCGACCTCCTGACGCAGGTCACGGCCCGCCCTGGTCGCTGTACCCCTATCGTCTATGACGCCTCGGGCGACCAGGCGTTCGCGGGCCGCCGTCCACTCCTCCGGGCTCCAGCCCCGGCTCTCGAAGCGCTGGACGGAGGCGGCTCCGATCGCGGCGAAGGAGACCAGGGACTCGACGGGGTCGAGGCCGGCGACGAGCAGGGCCGCGAGGTGGCCGTCGCCGCGGTGCTCGCGCAGGATCGTCGCCGCCTGCCACAACTGGAGGTGAGGTTCGGTGGGCCAGGCCAACTCGGCGTTGGCCGCGGCGAGGGGGCGGCCCGCGGTGTTCGCCGCCTCGGCGGCGCGGCGGGCGAGGGCGGCGGCCTCGGCCAACTCCGGGCTGTCGACACGGTCGCCGAATATCGCGCGGTACGCCCGGTCCATACCGCGCAGCCTCGCCTTCAGTACGGCGTCCGGGCTCGCGATGCTCCACGCCGAGTCCATGTGCTCGGCAACCATGCGGGGGCTGAAGCTGTAGAAGGCGGAGGCCACTTGTTCACCGCCGACCAGCCCCAAGGGCGCGGCGCGCAGCGGGAAGTAGCTCGGCCAGCGCTCCTCGGTGTCGTATCCGAGCGCGGCCGCCTCCTCGAAGACCTCCGGCGCGTAATACAGCACCGCGTGGAGGGGTTCGAGCAGGTGCCAGAGCTGACGCACGCGGCTCAGCTCCACGGGGGCGGGGCTTTCCGCGAAGGCAGGGCCTCCCGCAGTGGCGCGGCTTTCCGCGGTCTCCACTCCACGCACGTTCTCCGACATGGCGTAACTCCTCGTCGCGTCCCGGCAGTTCCACAACTTGACACTGACAAGATTGCACCAACCGCCCGAACTTGTCAATGCCTAGATTCGGCGTACGCTGCTGACCATGAGCACAGCCAAGACTTTCGGTGACAGCCGCCGCCCGTACCACCACGGCGATCTGCGCCGCGCCATCCTCACCGCCGCGCTCGACGTCATCGCCGCCGACGGCCCGTCCGGGCTCAGCCTGCGGGATCTCGCCCGCCGTGCCGGTGTCTCGCACGCGGCGCCGGCGCATCACTTCAAGGACCGCACCGGGCTGTTGACGGTGATCGCGGCGGAAGGGTTCGGATTGCTGGCGGGTGCGATCGGGGAGGCGGCGGACCTGAAGGACGCGGGCGTGCGGTACGTGCGTTTCGCGCGCGAGCATCCGGCGCACTTCCAAGTGATGTTCGCGCCCGAGCTGTTGCGCGACGGCGACCTCGAACTCGCCACGGCCCGCGCCCTCGCCACCGATGCCCTGCGCCATGCCGTCTCCGCCGTACCGTCCGAGGGGCGTGGCGCCGACGCCCGCCTCGCCGGTGTCGCCGCGTGGTCCCTGGCGCACGGCTTCGCGACGCTGCTGCTGGGTCACAACCTGGACGGGGCGGTGGGTGAGCGGGATCCGGAGGAGGTGTTCCGGGTGCTGGCGTCGATGTTGTTCCGGGTGGCGGCCGACTGAGCGGGCTCGGCTCAGGGAAGCGGTGCCGCCACCGGGTGCCGCGAGGTTCGGACCACGCACCCGGCCCGACGGTCCGATGGCGGCCACATTGCCCCAGGACGGAGGCGCGTGACCTGGGTTTCAGCCTCGTCCTACGACCCCAGGATCGAAGCCAGGAACTCCCCCACCCAGCCCAGCAACTCCCGCCCGACGAGCGGCTTCCCGCCCACTTTGGCCGTCTTCGGGCGCGGTACCAGCACCTGGTGGGCGGCCGGCTTGATGACGGTGCCGGGGTAGAGGCGCTTGAGGCGCAGCTCCTGGGACTCCCTCAACTCCACCGGTGCGAAGCGGATGTTGGTGCCCTGGAGGACGATGTCGCCGACACCGCACGCGCGCGCGAGCATGCGCAGGCCCGCCACCAGCAGCAGGTTCTCCACCGGCTCGGGCAACTTGCCGTAGCGGTCGACGAGTTCCTCGCGTACGGCCTTGATGTCCTCCTCCGTGTTGGCGGAGGCGATGGACCGGTAGGCGGAGAGGCGCAGGCGCTCGCCGGGGGCGTAGTCGTGCGGGACGTGGGCGTCGACCGGGAGCTCGATCTTGACCTCCAGGGGCGGCTCCTCCTCGACAGCGCCCTCCAGGGAGGCGCGGTAGTCCGCGACGGCCTCGCCGACCATGCGGACGTACAGGTCGAAGCCGACGCCCGCGATGTGGCCGGACTGTTCGCCGCCCAGGAGGTTTCCGGCGCCTCGGATCTCCAGGTCCTTCATCGCCACGTACATGCCCGCGCCCATCTCCGTGTGCTGGGCGATGGTCGCGAGGCGCTCGTGGGCGGTCTCCGTCAGGGGCTTCTCCGGGGGGTACAGGAAGTACGCGTAGCCGCGTTCGCGGCCACGGCCCACCCTCCCGCGCAGCTGGTGCAGCTGCGACAGACCGAAGTTGTCGCCTCGTTCGACGATCAGCGTGTTCGCGTTGGAGATGTCGATGCCCGACTCGACGATCGTCGTCGACACCAGGACGTCGAACTTCTTCTCCCAGAAGTCGACGACCACCTGCTCCAGGGACTGCTCCGTCATCTGGCCGTGGGCCGTGGCGATGCGCGCCTCCGGGACGATCTCGCGCAGTCGTGCCGCCGCGCGGTCGATCGATTCGACGCGGTTGTGGATGTAGAAGACCTGGCCCTCGCGCAGGAGTTCGCGGCGGATCGCGGCGCCGATCTGCTTCTCCTCGTAGGGGCCGACGAACGTCAGCACAGGGTGACGCTCCTCCGGGGGCGTCGTGATCGTCGACATCTCGCGGATGCCGGTCACCGCCATCTCCAGGGTTCTGGGAATCGGGGTGGCGGACATCGTCAGGACGTCGACGTTCGCGCGCAGCTTCTTCAGCTGCTCCTTGTGCTCGACGCCGAAGCGCTGCTCCTCGTCGACGATGACCAGGCCGAGGTCCTTGAACTTGGTCTCGGAGGAGAACAGACGGTGGGTGCCGATGACGAGGTCCACGGAGCCCTCGCGCAGGCCCTCCAGGGTCGCCTTCGCCTCCGTGTCGGTCTGGAAGCGGCTCAACGCCCGGACGTTGACCGGGAATTGCGAGTACCGCTCGGTGAACGTCCCGAAGTGCTGCTGCACGAGCAGGGTCGTCGGCACGAGGACGGCGACCTGCTTGCCGTCCTGGACGGCCTTGAAGGCGGCCCGTACGGCGATCTCCGTCTTGCCGTAGCCGACGTCGCCGCAGACCAGCCGGTCCATCGGGATCGACTTCTCCATGTCGTCCTTGACCTCGGCGATGGTCGTCAACTGGTCGGGCGTCTCCACGTACGGGAAGGCGTCCTCCAGCTCCCGCTGCCAGGGCGTGTCCGCGCCGAACGCGTACCCCGGGGCGGCCATCCGGGCCGAGTACAGCTTGATGAGGTCGGCCGCGATCTCCTTGACGGCCTTCTTGGCGCGCGCCTTGGTCTTCGTCCAGTCGGCGCCGCCCAGGCGGTGCATGGTCGGGGACTCGCCACCGACGTACTTGGTGATCTGCTCCAGCTGGTCGGTGGGGATGTAGAGCCGGTCGCCGGGCTGGCCGCGCTTGGCGGGGGCGTACTCGACGACCAGGTACTCGCGCGTGGCGGTCTGCACCGTGCGCTGCACCATCTCGATGTAGCGGCCCACACCGTGCTGCTCGTGGACGATGTAGTCGCCCGCCTCCAGGGTGAGCGGGTCGATGGTCTTGCGGCGGCGGGCCGGCATCCGGACGCCGTCCTTGCCGGCGGCCTTCTGCCCGGAGAGGTCGGTCTCGGTGAGGACGGCGAGCTTGAGCGCCGTATCGACGAAGCCGTAGTCGATCGAACCGGTCGCCACGTGCACTACGGAGGGGGCGATCTCCCCCAGCTCCGTCTCCAGGCGGGCCGCCACGCCCTCGGTACCGAGGACCTCGACCGTGCGGGCGGCGGGGCCGTGGGCCTCGGTCACGAAGACCGTGCGCCAGCCGTCGGCGAGCCAGCCCTTGGTGTCGGCGAGAGCCTTCGCGGTGTCGCCGCGGTAGGTCTCGGGGGCGTGCATCCCGAGCTTCAGGGTGTCCGCGTCCAGCTCTTCGTCGGCCGCGAACGGCGACACCGACCACCACATCATGTCCAGCTCGCGCGCCCGGTCCCGTACGTCCGCGATGGCCCACAGGGAGGCCGCGCCGACGTCGATGGGCGCCTCGCCGCCGCCCGCGGTCGCGGCCCAGGAGGCCTGTAGGAATTCCTGCGAGGTGGCGACGAGATCGGACGCACGCGTGCGTACCCGCTCCGGATCGCATACGACGGTCATCGCGCCCTTGGGGAGCACGTCGAGCAGCAGCTCCATGTCGTCGACGAGCACCGGGGCCAGCGACTCCATGCCCTCTACGGCGATGCCCTCGGCGATCTTGTTGAGCAGCTCGCCCAGTTCGGGGTGCTGTTCGGCGAGGGTACGCGCACGCGTGCGGACGTCTTCCGTCAACAGGAGTTCACGGCACGGGGGTGCCCACAGGCCGTGTTCGGCGACCTCCAGGGAGCGCTGGTCGGCGACCTTGAAGTAGCGGATCTCCTCGACGTCGTCGCCCCAGAACTCGATGCGCAGGGGGTGTTCCTCAGTGGGCGGGAACACGTCCAGGATGCCGCCCCGTACGGCGAACTCGCCGCGCTTCTCGACGAGCTCCACGCGCGCGTACGCGGCGGCGCCGAGCGCGTCCACGATCGCGTTCAGGTCGGCGGTCTGGCCCGTCCTCAGGGCAACCGGCTCCAGGTCTCCGAGCCCCTTGACCTGCGGTTGCAGCACGGACCGCACAGGCGCCACGACGACGGAGACCGGGCCCGTCTCCGGGTCGTCCTCCCTGGGGTGGGCCAGGCGGCGCAGGACGGCGAGGCGGCGGCCCACGGTGTCGCTGCGCGGGCTGAGGCGCTCGTGCGGGAGGGTCTCCCAGGACGGGTAGTCCACGACGCCGTCCGGCGGGAGCAGTGAGCGCAGGGCTGCCGCCAGGTCCTCGGCCTCCCTGCCCGTCGCGGTCACCGCGAGGACGGTACGGCCGGTCTCCCTCGCCAGCGCTGCCACGGCGAAGGGGCGCGTCGCCGGGGGGCCCACCAGGTCGACGTGCATGCGGTTGCCGTCGGTCGCGGCGCGGGTGGCTTCCGCGAGGGCGGGGTCCTTGACTACGGCGTCGAGCAGACCGTGCAGGCTCATGGAGGGGCGCTTCCGTCCGGGGGGTGGGCAACACGAAGGGCCCGACGCGGGTAGTGGGCCGGGGGGTATCCAGCGTACGTCGGTGCGCTGCCGTATGCCGGGGCCTGTGGATAACCCTCGCTTCCTTGGCACCCCGCGCTGCCGAAAAAGCCTTTCCCACCCACCCACCCGTTTACTGGCAACAGAGAAGTGGACCTCAAAGACAACAGACAAACGACAAGAAAAAACAAGCCCGGCGCCAAGAAGTCCCCCGTGACTTCTCGGCGCCGGGCCTGCCCCCGTTCCCCCGTTGGACAGTGGCTCGGTTGGCTATTCGGTGGCGATCGCGTTCAGGACGTTCATCCGCCCCGCCCGGAACGCCGGGATCAAGGCAGCGAACAGACCCACGAACGCCGACCCGACGAACACCGCGATGATCGTCCCCCAGGGAATCTCCAGGACCTTCAAGCCCTCCAGGGCGAGCAGCTGCTGAGCGGTCGCGCCCCAGCCCATCCCCAGCCCCAGGCCGAGCAACGCTCCGAAGAGGGCGATCACGACCGACTCCATGCGGATCATCCGGCGGAGCTGGCGACGGGACATCCCGATCGCCCGCATCAAACCGATCTCCCGGGTCCGCTCGACGACCGACAGCGCGAGGGTGTTCACGACACCCAGGACCGCCACGATGATCGCCAGAGCCAGCAGACCGTAGACCATGTTCAGGAGCTGGCCGATCTGGTCCTTCAGTTCCTGCTTGTAGTCGGTCTGGTCGCGCACCTGGTACTGCGGGTAGGGAGCCATGGCCTTCTTCAGGGCCGCGTACGCCTGCTTCTCCTGGCCGTCCTTGGCCTTGGCGAACATGATCTCGTTCGGCGGGATCTTGTTCGCGGGGACGTACTTCTGCATCGTGGCGATGCTCGTGTACCGCGCGCCCTGGTCGATGGCCACGTCGTCGTCCGTGATCGCCGCGATCTTCAGCTTCGCCGTCTCGCCGCCCTTGAAGGCGACGCTGATCGTGTCGCCGACGTGGACGCCGTGCTTCTTGGCGTACTTGGAGCCGACCGACATCGCGTTGGTCCCGTAGGCGGCGGACAGTTCGCCGGCCGTGGTGGCGCGGCGCAGGTCCTGGGCGTAGGACGGGTCGGCGGCGGTGATGCCGTCGGTGTCCTTCTGCCCGTCGGGCGAGGTGAGGGTGGCGTCGAGGTCCTTGTAGCGGGTGACGTGGACGAGGTCGGGCGACCGTTCCATCGCCTTCTCGGCCTGCGGCACGATCCGCTGGTTGCCCTGGACGATGAAGTCGGCGCCGACGGACTTGTCGAGCTCGCTCGTCGCCGAGGCGACCATCGAGGAGCCGACCACCGACAGACAGGCGACCAGTGCGAGGCCGATCATCAGGGCCGCACCCGTAGCACCCGTACGCCTGGGGTTGCGGAGCGCGTTGCGTTCCGCCAGGCGCCCCACCGGTCCGAAGGCCCGCAGCAGGACCGCACTGATGACCCGTACGACCCCGTTGGCCAGTAGTGGGCCGATGATGACGAAGCCGATCAGGGACAGTACGACACCCGCCCCTAGTACCAGCGAACCGTCCGCCGCCTTCTTCGCGGTCGCCGCCGCGAACAGGGCAGCCACACCGGCACCCGTCAGCACCAGGCCGATCAGACCCCGTACCCAGCCCGCCTTGCCGTCGGCCGGTGTACCGGCGTCGCGCAGTGCGGCCATCGGGGAGACCTTGCCGGCGCGGCGGGCCGGGAGGTAGGCGGCCAGGATCGTGACGATGACACCCAGCAGAAGACCGAGCACCGGGGTGGTCCACTTCACCGTCAGGTCCCGGGTCGACAGGTCCATGCCCGCCGCGCTCATCAGCTTCATCAGGCCTACGGCGATGCCGACACCGGCGCCGACACCGAGGATCGAGCCGACGATCCCGAGCAGGGTCGCCTCGACCAGCACCGAGCGGTTGACCTGGCCGCGGGAGGAGCCGACCGCCCTCATCAGGCCTATTTCGCGGGTCCGTTGGGCGACCAGCATCGAGAAGGTGTTGATGATCAGGAAGATGCCCACCAGGAACGCGATCCCGGCGAAGCCGAGCATGGCGTACTTGATGACGTTCATGAACTGGCCGACGCCCTTGCGGTTCTCGTCGGCGTTCTCCTTGGCCGTCTGGATCTTGTACGTCCCCGACGAGGCGAGGGTCTGTGCCACGTTCTGCTTGAGCTGGCTGTCCGTCACACCGCTCGCGGCGGTGACGCCGAGCTGGGTGAACCGGCCGGTGGCGCCCAGGAGTTCACGCTGCGCGGTGGCGGTGTCGAAGTAGACGACGGCCGCACCGGGGTTGGTCACCTTGAAGGTGGCGATGCCGACGATCCTCGCGGTGAAGTCACCGGTCTGCGAGATGGTGCGCAGCGAGTCGCCCATCTTCAGGTGGTGCTTGTCGGCGGTGTCGGCGTCGACCATCGTCTCGGTCGGACCACGCGGGGCGTGGCCGGAGGTGATCTCCATCGAACGCAGGTCGTTCTTCGTCCAGTTGCCCGCGATGGTGGGCGCGCCGGTCGACGAGCCCATGTTCTTGTTGGCACTGTTGACGACGGTCACGTTCATCGAACTGACGCCGCCCTCAACGGACTTGACGCCCTGGGCCTTCGCCACCTGCTCGACCGTGGAGGCCGGCAGCGACTCGGGCAGTCCGTTCTGCGGGGTGCTGCCGTCGGCCTTGGCCGCCTTCGGCAGGACCGTCACGTCGGACGCGGTGGCCGCGAAGAGCTTGTCGAACGTCGTGTTCATCGTGTCGGTGAACACCAGCGTGCCGCACACGAACGCCACCGACAGCAGCACGGCTATCGCGGAGAGCGCCATCCGCCCTTTGTGCGCGAAGAAGTTGCGCCTGGAGGTCTTCATGACAGTCATGACGTACGCCCCCGCGCGTCGAAGTCCTTCATGCGGTCGAGGACGGTGTCGGCGGTCGGCTTGAACATCTCGTCGACGATTCGGCCGTCCGCGAGATACAGGACACGGTCCGCGTACGACGCGGCCACCGGGTCGTGCGTGACCATCACGATGGTCTGGCCGAGGTCGTCGACGGACCGGCGCAGGAAGCCCAACACCTCAGCGCCCGCACGGGAGTCGAGGTTTCCGGTCGGCTCGTCACCGAAGATGATCTCGGGGCGGGCCGCCAACGCCCGTGCCACGGCGACGCGTTGCTGCTGGCCGCCGGAGAGCTGGTTGGGCCGGTGCTTGAGCCGGCTGGAGAGTCCGACCGTCTCCACGACCTGCTCCAGCCAGCCCTTGTCGGGCTTGCGGCCGGCTATGTCCATGGGGAGGGTGATGTTCTCCAGCGCGTTCAGCGTCGGCAGCAGGTTGTACGCCTGGAAGATGAACCCGATCCGGTCCCGGCGCAGTTGGGTGAGCTTCTTGTCCTTGAGGCCGGTGATCTCGGTCTCGTCCAGGTAGATCTGCCCGGAGGTCACGGTGTCGAGCCCGGCGAGGCAGTGCATGAGCGTGGACTTGCCGGACCCCGAGGGGCCCATGATCGCGGTGAACTGGCCGCGGGCGATGTCCACGTCGACATGGTCGAGGGCGACGACGCGGGTCTCCCCGGCCCCGTACGCCTTGACGACCTGCCGCGCTCGCGCGGCAACGGCCGTACGCCCTCCAGTGCCCCCGTGCCTGGGAATGGTCACAGCCGATGTCACGGTATGTCTCCTAAGTCGGTCGGCAGCAGAGCGTGCCGGTGCCCGGTCGATGCGTTTCACGTGGTTACGACGATGAGTCTGGCGGTGGGAGGGGGTCCGGCGCGCTGGTGCTCAGCGCAGTCTTTCCCGGGGGAAAACCCCACCCTCCTGAGTTCGGCCTGCCGCCCCCCAGCGGCATAAAGCCAGGTTAAGGACGGCCTCTCCCCCTTCTCCTCCTCCGCCGGTACGAACCGTCCCCGGGTCGTAGTACGGAGGGACCCCTAGGGGCTCTCCACCGCCGGGTGGAGTCGATCTCGGGGTTCGGTCCACCCAGTGACCCGACCAGGTTCCGCCCTGCCGCTACGTGAGGGTCAAGTGAGAAGCTGGTGCGCGGCAGATAGATGCAAGGGGAAAGGATTCCTGTGGACCAGGGGGACAGGGACAGCGACACCGAGATACGACCCGAGGCGGCCGAGCAGCCCACGCCGGCGCCTCCGGACCAACCCACGCCTCCCGACCGACCTACGCCTCCCGACCAACTCACGCCGGCCCCTCCCGACCGGCGCCGGAAAGCCGTCGTCGCGGCTCTCATGCTCGCGATGGCACTGGCCGCCCTCGACTCCACCATCGTCTCTACCGCCGTACCGCAGATCGTCGGTGACCTCGGCGGCTTCTCCGTCTTCTCCTGGCTGTTCTCCGGCTATCTGCTGGCCGTGACGGTCACCCTGCCCGTCTACGGCAAGCTCTCCGACACCTTCGGCCGCAAGCCGGTGCTGATCACGGGCGCGGTGGTCTTCCTCGCCGGTTCGCTGCTGTGCTCGGTGGCCTGGAGCATGGGCGCGCTGATCGCGTTCCGGGTCGTACAGGGCCTGGGCGGCGGGGCGTTGCAGGGCACCGTGCAGACGCTCGCCGCCGATCTGTACCCGCTGAAGGAACGCCCCAAGATCCAGTCGAAGTTGTCCACGGTGTGGGCGGTGTCGGCGGTCGCGGGCCCTGGTGTGGGCGGACTGCTCGCCGCGTACGCCGGCTGGCGCTGGATCTTCCTCGTCAACCTCCCCGTCGGAGCAGTGGCGTTGTGGCTGATCGTCCGCCACCTCCACGAACCGCAACGCACCCGCACCTCCCGCCCCCGCATCGACTGGGCGGGCGCACTCGCGGTGTTCGCGTGCGGCGGCGTGCTGATCACCGCGCTGGTGCAGGGCGGGGTCGCCTGGGACTGGCTCTCGGCACCCTCAATCGCCCTGTTCGCCACGGGACTTGGGCTGGCCGGAGCGGTCGTGGCGATCGAACGCCGGGCGGCCGAGCCCATCATCCCGGGGTGGGTGTGGCGGCGCCGTACGATCGCGGCGGTCAACTTGGCCCTGGGCGCACTGGGGTTGCTGATGGTGGCGCCGAGTGTGTTCCTGCCGACGTACGCGCAGTCGGTGCTCGGCCTTGCACCCGTGGCGGCCGGATTCGTGCTGTCCGTCTGGACGTTGAGCTGGCCGGTGTCGGCCGCGCTGAGTCAGCACGTGTACCGGCGGATCGGTTTCCGCAACACGGCGATGATCGGGATCGGGGCGGCGACGCTGATCCTGTTCGCGTTCCCGTTCCTGCCGTATCCGGGCGCGGCCTGGCAGCCGATGGTGCTGATGCTGCTGCTCGGCGCGGCCCTCGGGCTCTTCCAACTCCCGCTGATCGTCGGGGTGCAGTCGACGGTCGGGTGGGAGGAGCGGGGCGTGACGACCGCGTCCGTGCTGTTCTGCCGCCAGACCGGCCAGACCATCGGCGCGTCCGTCTTCGGGGCCGTGGCCAACGGGGTGCTGGCGTCCCGGCTCGGTGGCGCGAGCGACCTGGACTCGGTCACGCGGGGGCTCGATGCGGGGGCCGTGCCGGAAGCGACCCGGCGGGCGATCGCGGACGCGGTGCACGCGGTGTACCTCGGCGCGGGCGTCGCCGCCGGGGTGGCGTTCCTGGTGCTGCTGTTCCTCGCGCCGCGCCGGTTCCCGGTCCTCAAGGAGCAGTGAGGGGCGCTTGGTTCAGGAGACGGTGGCGGCCGGTGGGGTCCAACGGCGGGTGCGCGGAACCGAGTTGGAGACGCCGTAGTCCTTCTTGAGCTGTTCGGGGATGGCGTAGTGCATGACGCGGCCGCGGGTGAGGGAGGACAGCTCCAGGACGGTCACGAGGTGACCGAGGCGGTCCAACGCCCAGGCGCCGAGCGGGGAATGGTCCTCGATGGTCTCCAGGACGCCGAGGAGATGGGGCACGGCCTTGACGACCGTGTCCCACGGAGTGCGCGGCACCTGGAGCCAGTCGGCGCAGGTGTCGCCGATGAGATGGCGGATGAGGGCGGAGACGATCGGGTCGAAGAAGGTCCCGGGGACGACCTCCTCGTAGAGGTCGATGAGTTGGCGGGTCAGGTGCGCGCCCTCCTCGGACGGGCCCATGTGCCGGACCATGTACAGGTCGAGGAACTGCCGTGCTTCCTCAAGGGACTTGGGCACGGCGTCCTGGTCGACGCCGAGCATCGCGCCGACCACGCGCCAGGCGTAGTAGTAGGCCTCCGCGCCCTCCGTCGACATGTGGATGCCGAGCCGGTGCAGGCTGTCCAGCACGAGCATCGAGAAGAACATCTGCCCGCCGATCATGTCCTCTTGGCAGATCGGCGTCCCCAACTCGGCCGTGTCCCAACGGTTTTCGCGGACGAGGTGGTGGCGGATGGAGGCATGCAGGAGGCGGACCTTCTGCGCGGCGGGGATGAAGCGGCTGCCGGCCTCGAAGGCGTCGGGCTGCATCAGGTAGACGGTGAACTGCCCTGTCTCCGCCATGCGTTTGGAGGGGTACTTCAGCCCGTGGCTGGCCGACAGGAGTTTCGCGACCGGCGGGACGACGTAGCAGGCGGGCATGGAGGCGAAGGACAGGGCGGTCGAGATGTGCACGTTGTTGTCGATGAAGAACAGCCGGGCCTTCTCCATCTCGCCCCAGTCGACCCAACTCGGCGGCGCGCTCGTGGCGTTGAGGTACTCCAGGGCCACTGCGGGCAGGCCGTCCGGCAGCGGGGCACCCGCCACGGAGACGTAGCGCATGAGGGTGTTGAACTTGCCCACCTCCCCGCGGTCGAAGAGTGCGGCGACGGTGGCGTCGGCGAGTTCGTCACCGGCCAGGCGCAGGCCGTTCATCGACGTCTCGGTGTAAGTCACTGTGGGCTCCTCGAAGTTCGCGGGCCAGGACGTGCGCGGATCGGGACGTTCGCGGATCGGGACGTTCGCGGATCGGGACGTTCGCGGGTCAGGAGAGGCGGACCGTCGCCGAGTGGGCCAGCGCGGTCAGCGCGGCCTCGGCGGGGGCGGGAACATGCAGCTCGTGGAGGGCGTCGAGCGCCTCCTCGACCCGGGCGGCGATCATGCCCTCGACCCGGTCGGGCGCCTTCAGCCGACGCATCGTCTCGCGCACCGTGTCCAACTCGGCTTCGTCCAGACCGCGTTGGCCCATGAGCGTGCGGAGCCGCTCCCGGTCCTCGGCACCGGCGCTGCGCCAGGTCTCGGCCAGGAGGGCGGTGGGCCGGTGGCCGCGCACGTCGTCGGCGTTGGCCTTGCCGGTGTGTTCCGGATCCCCGAACAGGCCGAGGACGTCGTCCCGCAACTGGAAGGCCTCGCCCAGCGGCAGCCCGTACGCCGAGTAGCCGTCCCGCAGCCGCCCGCCGGCCCCGGCGAGCGCGCCGCCGATCAACAGGGGCTGTTCCACGGTGTACTTGGCGGTCTTGTAGCGGATCACCTTCAGGGACGCGGCGGTGTCCGGCTCGGCCCCGGTGCGCAGGATCTCCAGGCACTCACCCGCGATCAACTCCCGTGCCAGCACCGCCCACAGCGGCCGGGCGCGGGCGAGATACGCCCCTGGCAGCCCACTGGTGGCGAACAACTGCCCGGCCATGCCCATCAGTTGGTCGCCCACCAGCATCGCGAGGGACCTGGCGGCCGCGACAGCCCGCGGGCGGCGGCGTACGGCTCCGCGCAGCGCGATGTGGGCGGTGGGGCGGCCGTGCCGCAGCGGGCTGTCGTCGATGAGGTCGTCGTGCACGACCGCGGCGGCGTGCACCAGTTCCATCGAGGCCGCCGCCCGTACCAACGCGTCGCTGTCAGGCTGCCCCGCCGCGCGCCAGCCCCAGTAACAGAACGCCGCCCGCAGCCTCTTGCCGTCCGCGACCGCGGCCTCCAACTGCCCGGCGACCGGGCTCAGCGCCGGGTCGATCTCCGCGAACCGGTCGGCCTCCTCGGCCACGAACCGATGGAGCACCTGGTCGACACGGCCCTTGAAAGCGGCCGGTTCCCATCGCTCAGACGCCATCGGCGGCGGCCTGTCGGGCGAGTGCGTGCCGGGCGAGGGTCTCCAGATGCGCCGGAGGTACAGCGCCATACCGGTCCAGCACCAGGCGCCCGCGCGCCGCGAGATCCTGCTCGGCGTCGGCCGCCAACTCCGCGACGTCGGACCGGAACAGCAGCCCCCGTACGACCCCCAGGGCCGAGCCCACCACGGACCCCACCGCCCCCGCCGTGCTCACCGCCAGCTCGGCCGACCCGGCCACCAGCAACAACGCCCGCTCGCCCAGACCCTCGTGCCGATCCGTCGCCCGTGTCATGCCACTCCCACCCGTATCCCACCCGTAGTACTTCCGGGCGACACCGATCACCCGCCCTCCTGTCAGGATCGCGACAGCCAGGGCACACGAGAGGAGAAACTCACGATCGAGTGATCACTTCGCTCGACCGTACGGACAGCAAGACAGCACAGACAGCAGGGCCAACACCCAAGGTCAGCACCCGGTTGACGCCACAAGCCCACACCGACCGCCCAGTTCGGCGAAAAGCACCCACATCCCCCAACCGGCGAGTAACATGCGTCACCCGCTCCGCCCACTCCCTGCGGTCCGCCGCCACGGACCCGAGCCACGCAAGGAGCACGGGATGTCCTACGACCCGTACCCTCCGCATGATTCACCCGCCCCGCACGACTCGCCCCTACCCCGTCTCACCTACCCCTGGCAGCCACCCCCGCCCCCGCCCGAACGCCGCCGCCTCCCCCGTCGCCCCGCCCTCGGCAACCACAGCGACCTGCGCATCCTGCGCGGCGCGTACCGCCGTCAGCGACGCGTGGCGACCACCGCCGCGCTCGGCTACTTCTGCCTCTTCCTCGGCCTCTCCGCGTTCGCGCCCTCGCTGATGTCGAGCACCGGCACCGGCGGCGTGCCCACCGGGCTGCTGCTGGCACTGCTCCAACTCCCCGTCACCTGGCTGGCGATAGCGCTCTACGAGCACACGGCCCGCCGTCGCGTCGACCCCCTCGCGGACCGCTTCCGCAAGCAGGCCGAACTGGACGCCAGGCGGGAGGCGGCACGATGACCGCGACGACCACCCTGACCGCGATGACCGGCTTCAGGGACTCCGCACAGACCATGTCGCTGGTGGCCTTCACCTCCGTCGCCACGATCACCCTCCTGCTCTGCGTGATGACGGGCCCAGACCGCGACGACCTCGACGAGTTCTACACGGGCTACGGCTCCCTCTCTCCACTCCGCAACGGCCTTGCCATAGCCGGTGATTACATCTCCGCGGCGAGCGTGCTGGGCGCGGGCGGGGTGATCGCCCTGTACGGCTACGACGGTGTGGTGCTCGCGCTGAGCACGGCCCTGTCGTTGCTGCTGCTGATGTTCCTGCTGGCCGAACCGCTGCGCAACGCGGGCCGGTTCACGATGGGCGACGTGCTCGCCCGCCGGATGCCGGGGCGTTCCGTACGGATCGTCGCGTGCGCGGCGACGATCATCGCGCTGCTGCCGCTGATGCTGGTCCAACTCGCGGGCGCGGGACAGCTGTTGGCGTTCATCCTCGGCTTCTCCAGCGACTTCCTGCAGACCGGCTGCGTCATCGGCCTCGGCGCGCTGATGATCAGCTACGCGGCGATCGGCGGGATGAAGGGCACCGCGCTCATCCAGATCCTGAAGATCGTGATGCTGCTCGGCTCGGGAGCCGTGATAGCCGTACTCCTACTGAACCGTTTCCACTGGGACTTGGGCACGTTCTTCGACACGGCGGCGGAGCGCAGCGGCGCCGGACCGGCGTTCCTGCACTCGGGACTCGAGTTCGCCGGAGGCCCAAGTCCCCGGCTGGACATGATCAGTTCACAGCTGACGGTGGTGATCGGCGGTGCCTGCCTCCCGCACATCACGATGCGCATGTACACCGCGTCGAGCGCCCGGCAGGTGCGGCGGTCGATGTCGTGGGCGGTGTCGAGCGTGGCGCTGTTCGTGGTGATCGTGACGGTCGTCGGGTTCGGTGCGACGGCGCTGCTCGGCCGGGCGGCGATCGCGCGGGCCGACCCGCAGGGCAACACGGCGTATCTCCTGGGCTCGCGGGCGGCGTTCGGGGCCGACGTGTCGACGACGGAGGCCCTCCTCTTCACCACCGTCACCACGGCCGTCTTCCTCACCCTGCTCGCCTCGGTCGCCGGGATGATCCTCGCCTGCGCCAACTCCCTTGCCCACGACGTCTTCGCGACCCGTGTCCAGGAGATGCCGGTGCGCCGCGAGATGACGCTGGCCCGCTACTCGGCGCTGGCGGTGGGCGTTCCGGCGATCCTGCTCGCGACGCTGGTCCAGCACCGCAGCCTGCAACCCCTGGTGACCATGTCCTTCTGCCTGGGCGCCTCGGCCATAGCGCCCGCCCTCGTCTACAGCCTCTTCTGGCGCCGCTACACCCGAACAGGCCTGCTCAGCACGCTCGTTGGCGGCACCCTCGCGGTCCTCCTCCTGATGCCGGGCACGAACCTGGTCTCCGGCTCCCCCACCGCCGCGTTCCCGCACGCCGACTTCAACTGGTTCCCGTTCACCACGACGGGCCTGGTCACGATCCCCCTCGGCTTCGCCTTCGGCTGGCTCGGCACGATCGCCTCGGGCCGCCGCGAGGAGGAGGAACAGCGCAGGCGGTACGACGCGATGGAGGGCTGGATCCTGGCGGGGGCGGTACGCAGAGACAGCGGCGAGGCACACGGAGAGACACCGTATGACCGACGCAAAAGCCCCGCATGACCCACGTTGTAGCCGTGCATGACTCGTTCTTTGCCACACCACCACCTCGACTCCCGCTGTTCACCGCCCCTTTCCAGACTCTGCACGTCCGAGCGTGAAGGTCCCTGCATCAGCGGGAGTTGAACATGAGCCACGGCCACAGTCACGGCGACCACGGTCACCACCACCATCACCACCACGGGGACGGCGACACCTCGTCGCTGCCGCCCGCCCTCGACACATCCGTCCCGGACGCCGAGTTGACGCCCAGTCAGCTGTCGCGGAGAGGCATGCTGCGCCGAACGGGTCTGCTGGGCGCGGGACTTGCCGCGGGCGGCGTGCTTGCGGGGGCGGGGGAGGCAGCCGCGTCGGCACAGCAGGCGGCGCAGCAGCAGGCGGCCAAGTCGTCCAAGGGCAACGGCCGTTACCTGTGGCTGGCCGGCGACCACCACATCCACACCCAGTACAGCAGCGACGCGAAGTACCGGGTCATCGACCACGTACGCCAGGCGAACGCGCACGGCCTGGACTGGATGGTCATCACCGACCACGGCAGCGTCGCGCACGCCAAGATCGGTGTGGAGAAGGTCAATCCGGACATCGTCGAGGCCCGCGAGAAGACCGACGACACCCTCGTCTTCCAGGGCCTGGAGTGGAACATCCCGGGCGCCGAGCACGGCACGGTCTTCGTGCACCCCGGCTCCAACGAGGTAGCCGTACTCAAGGAGTTCGAGAACTCCTTCGACGGCAGCGTCAAGAACGCGAGCGGCAACTCGCCCGCCAACGAGGCCCTCGCCATCGCGGGCGTCAACTTCCTCGCCGACCAGGTCCGCCGCCGCAAGGTCAAGGACGCGCTGTTCCTCGCCAACCACCCGGCGCGCAAGGGCATCGACTCCCCGCACGAGATCCGCGGCTGGCGCGACGCGCAGCCCTCGATCGCCGTAGGCATGGAGGGCGCCCCCGGCCACCAGGCGGGCGGCATCCCCAAGCCGAACGGCCCCGGCGGCGGACGCGGCATCTACGACGGCAGCCCGAGCGCGGACTCGTTCCCCGGTTACCCGCTGGAGAGTTACCGCACCTGGGGCGGCTTCGACTGGATGACGTCGACGGTCGGCGGCCTGTGGGACAGCCTCCTCGCCGAGGGCAAGCCCTGGTGGATCACCGCCAACTCCGACTCCCACAACGTCTACGCGGACACGGCGGTACGCGGCCCGGGCGGCGACTTCAACGCCAACGGCCGCTACGAGGACCCGGTTTACGGCACCGGCATCAGCCTCACCGACACCGACTTCTGGCCCGGCCAGTACTCCCGCACCCACGTCGGCGCGTCCTCCTTCGCCTACAAGGCGGTCATGGACGGCATCCGCGCGGGCCGCGTCTGGGTCGACCACGGCGGCCTGATCAGCGGCCTCGACGCCCGCCTCTCCTACGGCGGCCGAGAGGTCACCCTCGGCGGCGCGCTGCACGTACGCCGAGGCGCACAGGTGGACCTGACCATCAAGATAAGCCTGTCCAACGGCCCCAACTGGGCCCAGTTCCAACCGACTCTGGCCCGAGTCGACGTCATCCAGGGCGACGTCACCGGCCCGGTCACGGACAAGGACACTTTCGCCACTCCGAAGACAAAGGTCGTCAAGTCCTTCGAGGTCAACAAGTCGACGGGCACCGTCCGCCTCACGTACTCCCTCGGCCGCCTCGACAAGCCGGTCTACGTCCGCCTCCGCGGCACCGACGGCAACCGCTCCGCCGTAGGCATCAACGGCGCCGCCGTAGACCCCGTAGGCCCCGCGATGGACGTCCTCGGCGACGCCGACCCGTGGAAGGACCTCTGGTTCTACTCGAATCCGATGTGGGTCCTCCCCGCATGACCACCCCCTACGACCCGTCCGGCGTCCACCCTGTCATCGGGGTGGACGCCGGCACGACCACGCTCCGCGAGGCGGACCACCTGATCCGCGACCTGACGACCACGCTCGGGCTTCCACCGGGGACGGTCGCCTGTACCCACCTGATCCGGACGGAGGGGCGGAGGGGTACGGCGGTTTCGTTTGCCCTGCCGGAGGTTGACGAGTCGGCGGAGGAGATCTGGCACCGGCTCACGGAGATGGAGGGGGTGGAGATGGGCGCGGCCTTGGGCGACCGTAGACACGGCCCTTCCGAAGCGGCGGTCCTGGCGGCGGCCGAGCACACGACGCGACGATCGGGCCGAGCGGTCCTGTACACCGGCGTAGAACGCCTCACCGGCACAGTCACCGTGGCCGAGCTGCTGGAGACGGCGATCGACCAACTGACGGTAGTAGGCGCCCCGTTGGCGACCCCGGACCCCACCACGCCGGTCCTCACCCAGGACCACGTACGCCCCGAGTGGCACGAGGGCCGCTTGGTCCTGGCCCTGGTCCCGGCGGTGGGCAACACCCTGGCCCCGTTCGAGGTCCCCAACCCGACGCCTTGCTGCGCAGATCACCCGTGACTTACACCGCCGGGCAACCGCGATCTACCTAGGGGCGCGGGGCTGTGTTCAATTTGCGGCTACCGCCGCGTGGGCGCGACCAGCCCCCACCGGGCCGGCACACAACCACAACCGCGCCCCCCCGTCACATCACTCCGCCGCAGCCCGCCCAGTAAGCGCAGCCAAACTACTCCGCACATGATCCATATGCGCCTGCACGTCATCCCAGGTCTCCCCATGCTCGCGCAGCACCCGCTCCGTATCCCGAGCAACCCGCTCCGCCCGCACCCGAGCCTCCGCCACCACCTCGGCCGCCCGCGAGGCCGCCTCCTCCTGCCGCCGCCGATCCGACAACTCCGCGTCGGCGAAGCCCTGTTGCGCCTCGGAGAGCGCCGCCCCGGCACGGGCGATCCGCTCGGCGTACTGCGCGTCCAGAGCACCAGCGCGCTCCTCCGCGGAACGCTCCTCCGCAGCCCACCGCTCGTCGTGCTCCTTGGCCTGCTCCCCCAACATCGCCGCGGTCCGCTGCCGCACCTCACGCAACGCGGACAACGCCTCCGTACGCCCCTCCTTCACCTCCCGCCGAGCCCCGATCCGCATGTCATCGGCCTCGGCACGAGCAGCGAGGAGCCGCTGCCGAGCCCGTTCCTCAACCTCGGTACGGAGCGCATCAGCGCACTCCCGCGCAGCCTGGCGCACACCCGCGGCGCACGCCTCGGCCTCCGCGACCTGCTCCTCCGCCGCACGCCGCGCGGACTCCCGTAGCGCAGCGGCCTCCTCCACCCCCAACTGGAACAACCGCTGAGCCCGCTCACCCAACGTCTCGTACGTCTGCGGAGCGAGCCGGGACACGGCGACCCGCATCCGCTCGGCCTCCGCCTCCATGTCCTTGGCCAGTACGGTCAGCCGCGCGGCCCGCTCCCAGGCCACGTCCCGGTACTGCGAGATCGCCGCCGCGTACGAGTCGACCTGGTCGGGGCGGTAGCCGCGCCCCCGTACGGCCACGAAGCCACGTGGTGACACCGATGCGCTGCTCATCCTGGAACCCCTCTCCATCCGACGGACACGACATGATGATTTGCCGCATATCTTGATGGATCGGGCGTAAGTGTTCATAACGCGACACTCCGCAGACAGGTCACGGGCATCAGGCAACGCAAAAGGGCCGGACCCGATCACACGACCGGGTCCGGCCCTTCAATACAGCTCAATACAGCCTGTTCAGCGGATCGGGGTCACAACAACCCGTCCCACATCTGCTCCAGCAACACCGACCACCAGCTCTCCGGCGACCCGAGCGCCGCCGGATCCAGCGAAGCGAGCTGCGCCTGGAAGTCGACGGTCCAACGGCCCGCCTGCTCCTGGTTCAACCCGTACCGCAGTCGCCACATCCGGCCGAGCAGCGCCAGACAGCGCGCGAACTCCGGCAGCCCCGTGTTCACGAACTGCGGCGGTACGGGCGCACCGCCCGGCCCCGCCTCCACCGGCACGGCGACGATGTTGGCCGTGCCGTACTGGACACAGATCGCGCGGCCGAAGTCGCTGCCCATGACGAGGTACGAGCCCGCGTCGGCGGACGGCCGTACCCCGCGCTCCTGCGCGAGTTCGGCCAACGTCGGTACGGGGCGCCCCGGTTGGGCCTGCGCCCAGAAGAACGGGCCCATGTCCATCGGCAGTCCCGCCGCGACCAGCATGTGCGCGACGACCGGCGGTACGCCCTGCCGGGACACCGCCGCCTGCTCGAACCGGAACACGCCCGGCCCGAACGCGCCCGCCAGTTCCTGCGCGATCGCCTCCGGCGGGATCGGCGGCGTCGGCTGCACCGGCGGCAACGGCGCCCGCACCGGGGCGAGTCGGGCCGGTCCGTCGGCGACCTGGTGCAACTCGCCCTGGTGGGCGATCAGTTCGCGCATCCCCTGCTGCCGGCTCGCGTGATCCGTACCGTACGGCGCGATGCTCGCGATGCGGGCCTGCGGCCACTGTTCGCGGATCATCCGCGCGCAGTACGCGCCCGGCAGCTCGCAGGACTCCAACTCCGTGTGCAGTTCGAGTACTTGGTCCGACGGGATGTTCATGCCGCGCAGCTCGTGGAAGATCTGCCACTCCGGGTGCGGCGTCCCCGGCGCGGACCGCCGGATCAGCTGCTGCTCGGACCCGTCGGGCGCCCGGTACCGCAACACGGCCTGATAACCCGGTCCTACGGTCGGCACCCCCTGCTGCGGATAGCCGTAGGCGGGCTGCTGCTGCCCGGGGAACGGCTGCCCCGGCGGCGGCATGGCACCCGGAGGCATCGCACCGGGAGGAACCGCACCCGGCGGCATCGGCTGCGGCGGAGCGCCCTGCGGCATACCGGGGGCGCCCAACGCACCGGGCGCGCCCGGGAATTGCGGCGGCGGAGGCGCACCGGGCCCGCCCACCGGGGGCCCGGCCAGCATGGTCGCCGCGTGGTGCACGGCATCGGGGCCACCGCCCGGCGAACCGGGGGCGCCGGGAGCGCCGGAAGCACCCGGCATCCCGGGAGCGTTCGGCGACGGAGGCACACCATGTCCACCCGGAACACCGGGCGCGTGCGGCACGCCAGGGGCACCCGGCGGCTGCGGAGGCCGCGGCCCCGCTGCCCCAGGCCCACCCTGTCCCGGGTCGGCAAACATCGTCGCCGCATGGTGCACCCCACCCGGAGGCGTACCCCCGGGAGTGTTCGGCGCACCGGGCACACCGGGCGGCTGCGGAGCACCGGGCCCCGCTTGGCTGCCAGGCCCACCCGGACCGCCCAGACCCTCCGGACCGAGCCCCGAGACCATCTGCGTAGCCACGTACCCACCGCCCGGCGCCTGCGGAGGCGGCGGAGGTGAGCCAGGCGGCCGCGCACCCGGCGTCCCCGGAGCACCCGGCGGCGGAGGCGTGGTCGAGCCACCGCCCCGGCGCGGCGGAGGCGCCGCCTTGCTGGTGGCGGCGTCGGCGATGTCCCCGGCGTTGGGCGCGAGCGCCCGCCCCGGCACCCCGGGCTCAGCAGGAGGCTGAGGCACGTTACCGGCCCCGTGGGGATACCCGTACGACGACGAACCCGGCGCACCACCAGGCACCCCAGGCCCAGGCCCCTGCTGCTGCCCCTGACCTACCCCCTGCTGCTGCGAACCCCTAACCCCACCACCGGAGTTGGAATTGGAATTGGAATTGGAGTTGGAGTTGGAGTCGTCCAGCGCCGGAGCCGTTGCCGTAGGCGGGAGTTGGCTGCCCCCGGAGATCAGCGCGGTCTTGGCGTCGGGCGGGGTGTTGTCCTCGGGCTCGCTCAACGGCGGCGCGAAAACGGTCGCGGGCAGCGGTACCGAATGGTCCGCGCCGGGATCCGCGTTGGTGTCGGTGCCGGCCCAGGGCGTGGCCCCGGCAGGCACGGCGGGCGAGTCCTGCAACCCGGACCCTCCGGCGTCAGGCCACGCCGAAGCGGCGGGCACCCCGGCCTGAGTCTCCGGAAGCGCCCTCCCCCACGAACCGTGAGCCGAGGAACCCGGAGCGCCAACTCCCGCACCCTCAGCGGGAGTAGAAGGAGAAGCTGCCGCCGAAGCCGAAGCGGACTCCCCCCGCCGATCCGGAATCCCCAGCTTGTCCGCCGCCTCCTGCAACCACTCCGGCGGACTCAACAGGAACGAGGTCTGATTCAGATCCACCCGCGCGGGAGCGACCGGTACCGCGTCGGCGATCTCGTCGGCGCGGCCGTACTCCTCCTCGTACCGGCGGATGACCTCACCCACCGGCAACGCGGGCCACAGCGTGGCCTCGCCGCTGTCGCGGGCGAGCACCAGCCGCTGCGCGCCGCCGTCCGACCGCGGCCCCTCGGCCCGGTCCTCGGCCCAGATCACGAAGCCGAGTTCGAACTCCCGCACCCGCACCTCGCGATGCTGGTACGACGGCACATCGCCGTTGATCCACTCCTCGGCGCGCTCCTGCGCCTGCGCGAAGGTCACCATCGTCTCGCTCACTCCCCCACCGAAGACGCGGAAGACGCAGAAGCCGCGGAAGAGGCCGCCGACACCGGAAGCACCGTCGCGAACCCGCCGTCCACCATCAGATTCGCCACCGTCTCCAACTCCGGGGGATTTCCCGCGAGTCGGGCGAGGAACTGATCGAAGTCGTCCCCGGCGGGCAGCAGCAGCCGCTCCACGCGCAGGGCCGGCGCCCAGGACGGATCGACGTCGCGGGCGTCGTCGTAGGCGCAGAACCACACGGAACCGATCCGCTGTCCCTTCACCTTCACCGCGAGCAGGCCGCCCTGGACGAAGCCGACGGCCAGGTAGTCCTTGGTGAGGTGATCGCGCAGGCACTTATTGACATACACAAGGTCGTTGACAGCGGCCTCGTCGCGGACCGTGAAGAACGGCTGGTCGATCAGCAGCCCCAACTCGGCGTCCAGCGCGGTGCCGACGGGCGCGGAGCCGCCGGCCGCCTTGAGGAACGACCGGTAGGCGCCCGGGAGTCGGTAGCCGAGGTCCTCCTCGACGCCCTGCACCTGCGCCTCGGTCACCGCGACCGTCGACTTCGGCAGTCCGAAGTGCGCGGGGCGGGTCTCCTGGAGCGGGCGGGTGCCGCGCTTGTCGTGGGCGACGGCGGCCGTGGCGATCCCGCCGTGGTGGCGCAGCAGCGCCTTCACGTCGACGGGGACGAGTTCGAGGCGCCGGGTGCCGACCACGTGGTGCCAGGTCCAGCCGTGCGGGGTGGCCACCGCGGGCACGGTGTCCCACAGCTCGTGACCGGTCGCGGCGAGCGCCGCGTTCGCCGACACGTAGTCCGTGAGGCGCAGTTCGTCGACGCCGAAGCCCTCCGGGGGCTCGGCGATCTCCGCGACCGCGCGCGCGTACGGCGAGAAGTCGGGGTAGCCGTGCTCGTCCATCCGCACCCCTCTGGGGTGACGGGCCGCCCGGACCGGGTCCGGGAAGTGCACGACCTGCCCGGCGTAGGCCGCGTTCGGTGGCGCGGCTCGCTGCCCGAGCCGACCTGTCGTCATGGCGGTTGCCCCCTGCGGCATTCAGTACGATTCACAGCGGCCGCATGTCCAACTCGCCCCACTGTGCCCCGTATCGACTGTCTCGTCTTCTTGACGTCTTAGTTCGACCGTCTCCCCGCGTGTCTCCACGCGTCGACCGCGTGGATCGCGGTGCGGACAGCCTATGCGGTACGGCGACACGGGTCACCGGCAGCAGTCGGCCGCACCCGCTCACCGCAACCGTCACCGAACGCACCGCACTCGTCACCGAACCCCCACTTCCGTGACCTGACGTCACTCCGTCGTGACAGCCCGCCGAAGCCCTGGCGTGTCGCACCGCCCCAGCTACCGCACCAGCCACGGCATTTGGCACTCTGTGACCCGCCGGGGGATGCTCGGGAGGGGATGACGATCATGAACGCGACGCAGACGGGACCGCACACCGGGGCGCACACCGGACCTTCGGGCGACCCCCGGGTCGGCTGGAGCGCCACCGAGGCACGGCAGGCGCCGGCCCTCAGCCACCGCCGTGACGGCATACTTCCGACCGTCGCCGCCGCCCTCTCCGTGCGCGGCGCCACCACCCTCACCGGCACCGCCGCCCGCGGCGACCAGGCGCCCGCGCTGCACCCGCTCGTGCAGGACTTCCTCGACACCCTCACCAGCGCCCAGCGCGACCGGTTCACCGGCCGCTGCGCCGAGGCGATCCTCATCTCCCGGCACATCACCACCGCCGACGAGGCCCGCAGCAAACGCGCCGCGCGCAAGCCGATGACCAACGGCGAGGCCCGCAAGACCCTCAAGCAGGCCAAGCTCACCGCCCGCCGCATCCGCGAGGACGGCGACCCCCTGCACGGCAGCTTCGCGACCCCCTGCCGGGCCTGCACAGCCCTGAGCGCCCATTTCGGCGTCCGAGTAGTGGACCCCGCAACGGAACCCGGCTGACCCCACCCCCGCCACACACAGACGACGGCACAACCACTCCACCGCACAACCGCACAACCGCACAACCGCCCCTGACGCCGACGATCGAAGGCAGATGCAAGCCGACCGCCACTACTCCACGCGCTTCTCCGTACCCGTCGACGCCGCCCTGCGCGACGCCGGCTGGCAGCCCGGCCGCTGGGACATAAAACAGGCCGAGATCTGGGCGGACACCCTGCGCGACCACACCTCGCCCGCAGGACACCAGCACGCCGTGTTCCCGGCGGCGGTGGAGGCCTGGGCCGAGTTCGGCGGCCTGCGCATCACACCCTCCGGCCCAGGCCGCCAGATCTCCCCGGTCGCACTCCACCTGGACCCCCTCCACGGCCTCCACATGGCCCGCACCCTCGGCGACCTCGGCCGAGCCCTGGACACCGACGTCAGCCCCCTGGGCGAGGAGCCGGACACCCAGTCCCTCCTGGCCATCGACGCCGAGGGCCGCGTCTACGCCCTCGACCACACCGGCGACTGGTACCTGGGCCCAACCATCGACCAGGCCCTGGCCACCCTGATCTCAGGCATAGAGCCGGCACGACTGACGGCGGGCTGACCTGAGCCCAGCGGACGGCAGGCCACGTACGGCGGCAAGGTGTCGTGTCGGGGGGTGTCCGCCCGCAGCGGTCGGCGCTCAACACCGTCGTCCTCTTGAGGAACGTTCCCGCGCCGATCCGAGGACGGAGACCCCCCGGCGCGGCACCGACCGATAACAACGAGGCCGCACCCCCAACTACCCAGGGGCGCGAGGAACTGCGCGACCAGCCCCCACCGGACCCGCACCCGACAACTCAAGCCGCCGGAATCACCGCAGACACCCGAAACCCACCCGCATCCGTAGGCCCCGAAACAAACACCCCACCCAACGCCAGCACCCGCTCCCGCATCCCCACCAGCCCGTTCCCCCCAGAGGGCAACCGCGCCGCCGAAGCAGACGCCAGCTCAGGCGGCGGCTCATTCTCGACCTGCATCGCGATCTCCGACACCCGATGCGCAAGCCGTACATGCGTCTTCGCACCCGCCGCATGCTTGTGGACGTTCGTCAACGCCTCCTGCACCACCCGGTACGCGGTCTGCTCGATCTCCGCCGCGTAAGACCGGGTCTCACCCTCCACGGACAGATCCACAGCCATCCCGGCCGCCGCAGACTGCCCAAGCAACTCGTCCACATCGGACAGACAGGGCCCGTCACCCGCACCCGGAACCGCACCCGCCCCCTCGTCATCAACGGCCCGCGAAGCCGCAGCCGCAGCAGCCACCCCCACCGCGACCAACGGCACGGCCGCCGCCCGCTCCCGCGCGTCCCGCCCGTCCCCGCTCCTCAACACCCCGAGCATCTCCCGGAGTTCGGTGAGCGCCTGCCGCCCCATGTCCCCCACGAGCGCCGCGTTCTTGACGGCCTTCTCCGGATCCTTCCGAGCCACCGCCTGAAGCGCCGCCGCATGCACGACCATCAGACTCACCCGATGCGCGACGACGTCGTGCATCTCCCGCGCGATCCGGGTCCGCTCCTCACCTCGCGCCCACTCGGCCCGCTCCTCGGCCCGCTCCGCGAGGAGCTGGAGCTCCCGCTCCAGACTGTCCGCACGCTCCCGGAGACTCTCCATCAGCCGGCGCCGGGCGCCCACGTACATCCCGAGCAGCACAGGCGGCGCGGTCATCCCGACCGCGATGGAGATCGAGGCGAACGGGACGAACCAGTCCCCGAGTTCCCACGTCCCCCGCTGCATGTCCTGCCGTACCCGCACGAACATGACGATGAGCATGCCGAGGAAGGACATCCCGGCCAGCGACCCGATGATCCGGCGCGGCAGTTCGGACGCGGCGAGGGTGTAGAGACCGACGATGCCCATCAGGTAGCCCATCTGGGCCGGGGTGATGGCGATGGAGACGAGCACGACCGCGATCGGCCACTTCCGGCGGACGATCAGCGCCGACCCGGCCAGCACCCCGAAGACGACTCCCACCGCGGCCGGAATCCCCGCGTCGTGCGCGAACCGAACGCCTTCCGCCCCGCACTCCACGGCGGACCCCGCCGCGAGCCCCGTGTCCAGCACCGCACTGCGCCACCTGGTCCACCACCCCGGCCCTCCCCGGGCCGTGGCATGGTCTTCCCCCGTCGTGGTCATGCCTCCAGCCTACGGGCGCCGGCGCCCGGTTTTCCGGCGAGTTTCCGTGCACCGACCTCCACCACAGCCCGTAATCGGACAGCCACGAACCCACTCACCCACGACAAGTCCCGTCGCACGGAGGGCATCGCGTACGGCATAGTGTTCTGTGCCCACTCGGCGACCAGGCTAAATGTCCGGTTCTCACGAGTTTGATCCCCCGTGGTGTAATTGGCAGCACCGTGGCTTTTGGTGCCATTTGTCCGGGTTCGAGTCCTGGCGGGGGAGCAAAAACCGATCGCGACTGATCGACATCTGAGCAACTCCCTCTCCCAGCACCCCACTTCGGGCCCTGACAGCACTGTCAGGGCCCACTCTCATGTCCCCCATGAAACGCCCCGGTATCCTGCGAATGTCCACCCCCCAGCATTCCGAAGCCGAAGGGCAAACCCGTGAGCGCCATTCGCCCGGCAGCCGTCGTCGTCCTCGCAGCGGGTGAGGGCACCCGTATGAAGTCGGCCACACCGAAGGTCCTGCACGAGCTCTGCGGCCGGACCCTCGTCGGTCATGTGCTGGCAGCCGCCCGCGAGTTGGAGCCGGAGAACCTGGTCGTCGTCGTGGGCCACGCCCGCGAGCAGGTGACCGCGCACCTCGGCGCGACCGACCCCGGCGTACGGACCGCGGTCCAGGCCGAGCAGAACGGCACCGGGCACGCCGTACGCATGGCGCTCGAAGAGCTCGGCACCGTCGACGGCACCGTGGTCGTCGTCTGCGGCGACACCCCCCTCCTCCGCGGCGAGACCCTGCGCGCCCTCACCGCCAACCACTCCGCCGACGGCAACGCGGTGACCGTCCTGACCGCCGAGGTCCCGGACGCGACCGGCTACGGCCGGATCGTCCGCGACGGCGCCTCCGGTGCCGTCACCGCGATCGTCGAGCACAAGGACGCCTCCGACTCGCAGCGCGCGATCCGCGAGATCAACTCCGGAGTCTTCGCGTTCGACGGGCAGTTGCTCGCCGACGCGCTCGGCAAGGTACGGACCGACAACAGCCAGGGCGAGGAGTACCTCACCGACGTCCTCGGCATCCTGCGCGAGGCCGGGCACCGGGTCGGCGCCTCCGTCGCGGACGACCACCGCGAGATCGCCGGCATCAACAACCGCGTCCAGCTCTCCGAGGCGCGCCGCATCCTCAACGACCGGCTGCTGACCGAGGCCATGCTCGCCGGCGTCACCGTCATCGACCCGGCGACGACCTGGATCGACGTCGACGTCACCTTCGGCCAGGACGCGATCGTCCACCCCGGCACCCAGCTGCACGGCACCACCCACATCGCCGAGGGCGCCGAGGTCGGCCCCAACACCCGCCTGACGGACACCACCGTCGAGGCCGGCGCCCGCGTCGACAACACCGTCGCCGTCAGCTCGCACATCGGCCCGCAGGCGTCCGTCGGCCCGTTCGCCTATCTCCGTCCCGGCACCCGGCTCGGCGCCAAGGGCAAGATCGGGACGTACGTCGAGACGAAGAACGCGACGATCGGCGAGGGCACGAAGGTCCCGCACCTCTCCTATGTCGGTGACGCGACGATCGGCGACTACACCAACATCGGTGCCGCCAGCGTCTTCGTGAACTACGACGGCAAGGACAAACACCACACCACCGTGGGGTCGCACTGCCGCACGGGTTCGGACAATATGTTTGTGGCACCCGTCACGGTCGGGGACGGCAGTTACACCGCCGCCGGCTCCGTGATCACGAAGGACGTACCGCCCGGTTCGCTGGCCGTGGCCCGTGGCCAGCAGCGGAATATCGAGGGTTGGGTGGCCCGCAAGCGTCCGGGCAGCGCGGCGGCGAAGGCCGCGGAAACGGCTTCCCGCCAGGGCGAGAGCGAGAACTGACCGGAAACGGGCGCGTCGAACACGGCGTACCGTGATAAACGCACACCCAGTTGAATGACCTCTGAGGAGACAGTGCTGTGACCGGGATCAAGACGACCGGCGAGAAGAAGATGATGTTCTTCTCCGGCCGCGCCCACCCCGAGCTTGCCAAGGAGGTCGCCCAGCAGCTGGGTGTCGGGGTAGTCCCGACGAAGGCCTTCGACTTCGCGAACGGCGAGATCTACGTCCGTTTCGAGGAGTCGGTGCGCGGTGCGGACTGTTTCGTGATCCAGAGCCACACGGCTCCGATCAACCAGTGGGTCATGGAGCAGCTGATCATGATCGACGCGCTCAAGCGCGCGTCGGCCCGCTCCATCACCGTCATCGTGCCGTTCTACGGCTATGCCCGCCAGGACAAGAAGCACCGCGGCCGCGAGCCGATCTCGGCCCGCCTCATCGCGGACCTGATGAAGACGGCGGGTGCGCACCGCATCCTCACCGTCGACCTGCACACCGACCAGATCCAGGGCTTCTTCGACGGCCCCGTGGATCATCTGTTCGCCCTCCCGCTCCTCGCGGACTATGTGGGCAGCAAGGTCGACCGCAGCAAGCTGACCGTCGTCTCCCCGGACGCCGGCCGCGTACGCGTCGCCGACCGCTGGTGCGACCGCCTGGGCGCGCCCCTCGCAATCGTGCACAAGCGGCGCGACAAGGACGTGGCGAACCAGGTGACCGTCCACGAGGTCGTCGGCGAGGTCAAGGGCCGCGTCTGCGTCCTGGTCGACGACATGATCGACACCGGCGGCACGATCTGCGCCGCCGCGGACGCCCTGTTCGCGCACGGCGCGGAGGACGTCATCGTGACGGCCACCCACGGCGTGCTCTCCGGCCCCGCCGCGGACCGCCTGAAGAACTCCCGCGTCAGCGAGTTCGTCCTCACCGACACCCTCCCCACCCCGGGCGAGGTCGGCGCCGACCTCGACAAGATCACGGTCCTGTCGATCGCCCCGACCATCGCGAGCGCGGTCCGAGAGGTCTTCGAGGACGGCTCGGTCACGAGCCTCTTCGACGAGCACTGAGACCGGACGACGTAGATCGGTTCACAGGCCGATCCGTAGATCGATTTCTGTTACGGCCTCCCCGCCGAGTAAGCTGCCACAGTTGCTCGGCGAGGGAGGCCGTACCGCTTCGCAAGAAGTTCGTACGGCGGTCCGTTATCGACGCGCTCTTCGTAGCAGGCCGATGTTCGGCCGGGTGACCACCTTCACCGACTGTTCTACGAGGAGTGACCATGGCCGACGTCAAGCTCGCCGCCGAGACCCGCACCGAGTTCGGCAAGGGCGCCGCCCGCCGTATCCGCCGTGACAAGAAGGTCCCCGCCGTGGTCTACGGCCACGGTGTCGACCCGCTGCACATCACCCTGCCGGGCCACGAGCTTCAGCTCGCCCTGCGTACCCCGAACGTCCTGCTCACCCTGGACATCGAGGGCACGACCCAGCTCGCGATCCCGAAGGCCGTCCAGCGTGACGCCATCAAGGGCTACCTCGAGCACGTCGACCTGCTCACCGTGAAGAGCGGCGAGAAGGTCACCGTCGAGGTCTACGTCCACACCGAGGGCGAACTGGCCCCGGGTTCGTTCCTGCTTGAGCACGTGCTGAGCACGATCACCGTCGAGGCCGAGGCCACGCACATCCCCGAGTCGGTCACCGTGTCCATCGCGGGCCTGGAGGCCGGTGCCGCCATCGCCGCCAAGGACATCCCGCTCCCGGCCGGCACCACCCTGGCGATCGACGAGGACGCGGTCGTCCTCCAGGTCCTGGCCGCCCAGGCGGAGGAGGCGTCCGCGGACGCCGACGCCGAGGCCACCGAGGCCTGATCCTCACCTTCACCGTTGTGTCAGCCGCTGTTCCCACCGGGAGCAGCGGCTGGCGCGTATCAAGGAGATATGGACGTGACGACCGACGCCAATGCCCCCTGGCTGATCGTGGGACTCGGCAACCCCGGCCCCGAGTACGCCAACAACCGGCACAACGTGGGCTTCATGGTGGCCGACCTGCTGGCCGAGCGGATCGGCGGCAAGTTCAAGCGGGCCGGTAAGGCACAGGCGCAGGTCCTGGAGGGCCGGATCGGAGCGCCGGGTCCGGCGAGCCGCCGGGTCGTCCTCGTCAAGCCGACGTCGTTCATGAACCTGTCGGGTGGCCCGGTCAACGCGCTGCGCGACTTCTACAAGGTGCCGCTCGCGAACATCGTCGCCGTCCACGACGAGCTGGACATCGACTACGGCACCCTCCGCCTCAAGCTCGGCGGCGGCGACAACGGCCACAACGGCCTGAAGTCGATGACGAAGGCGATGGGCCCGGACTACCACCGGGTGCGCTTCGGCATCGGACGCCCGCCGGGCCGGATGCAGGTCGCCGACTTCGTACTGAAGGACTTCTCCTCCACGGAGCGCAAGGAACTGGACTTCCTGGTGGACCGGGCGACCGACTCCGTGGAGTGTCTGGTGAGCGAGGGGCTGGAGCGGGCGCAGAGCGCGTACAACTCCTGACTTGACCGACTTGTCAGTCACCGGAGTTGACCGCGTGTACAGGTATGGCCAATGATCCCCGCCATGAACTTCGGACGGCTCGCGGCGATGGGCACGGTCGCCCTGCTGATCCTGATCGCCGGGATCTGGGGTTCCTGGCCGACCGCGCACAACGTGATGCTGACCAAGGGCCGCGAGAGCGGCACGATCGAGGTCACCGCGTGCGGCGACGACACCTGCACCGGCCCGTACGCCCCGGTCTCGACGGGATCGAAGGCCCGCGCCAAGGTCGTCATCGAGCACACGGTCGCGGTGAAGAAGGGCCAGACGTACGCCGTGGTCGTGAAGCCCGGCACCGACGAGGTCATGCGCTCCGGTCCCGCCGGCATCCTCTACGCCTGGGTCCCGCTCGGCGGCGCCCTGTTGCTCGCCTCGGTGGTGGTCGCGGGCGGCCTACGGCTGACCCGGGCCGCGTGGGTGCTGGCCGGGTCGGGGTTCGTGCTGCTGACGGCGGCGTTCCTGGCGCTCTGAACGACGAACGAGGGGTGCCCCCGAGCTTCTACGACAGCTCGGGGGCACCCCTCGTTCGTATCCGGTCAGCCGGTGTTGCGCAGGCCCGCCGCCACACCGTTGACGGTGAGGAGCAGGGCGCGGCTCAGCAGCGGGTCGGGCTCGGCGCCGGCCGCCGCCTCGTCGCGCTGGCGCTTCAGCAGCGTCACCTGGAGGTAGGAGATCGGGTCGAGGTAGGCGTCGCGGATGGTGAACGTCTGCTTCAACACCGGGGTGGCGTCGAGGAGTTCGGTCTCACCGGTGACGCGGAGCACCTCGGCGACGGTCAGGTCGTGCTCGGCCCTGATCGTGTCGAAGACGTGCTTCAGCTCGTCCGGGACGAGGGTGTCGACGTAGTGCTGGGCGATCCGCAGGTCCGTCTTCGCGAGGGTCATCTCGACGTTGGAGATGAAGTTGCGGAAGAAGTGCCACTGCTCGTGCATCTCGTCGAGCACGGTGTCGAGACCGGCTTCGCGCAGCGCCTTCAACCCTGAACCCACGCCGTACCAGCCGGGCACGATCTGCCGGGACTGGGTCCAGCCGAACACCCACGGGATGGCGCGCAGTCCGTCGAGCGAGACGCCCGAGCCGGGGCGGCGGGAGGGCCGTGAGCCCAGGTGCAGATCGGCGAGCTGGTCCACCGGCGTGGAGGCGAGGAAGTAGGTCGGCAGGTCCGGGTCCTCGACCAGCCTGCGGTAGGCGGCGTGGGCGGCGTCGCTGACCAGGTCCATGGCCGCGTCCCAGCGGGCGAGGGCCTCGTCGGACTGGCGGGGCGAGGTGTGCAGGGCGGAGGCCTGGAGGGTGGCCGCGACGGTCAGTTCGAGGTTCTCGCGGGCCAGTGACGGCACGAGGTACTTGTCGGAGATGACCTCGCCCTGCTCGGTCACCTTGATCTCGCCCTCCAGGGTGCCCCAGGGCTGGGCGAGGATCGCGTCGTGGGACGGACCGCCACCGCGGCCGACGGTCCCGCCGCGACCGTGGAAGAGCCGGAGCCGGACGCCGTACCGGTGCGCCACGTCACGCAGCCGCCGCTGCGCCCGGTGGATCTCCCACTGACTCGTCGTAATGCCACCGAACTTGGAGGAGTCGGAGTATCCGAGCATGACCTCCTGGACATCGCCCCGCAGCGCCACGAGCCGCCGGTAGGACGGGTCGGAGAGCATGTCCTCAAGGATCGTGTCGGCGGCCTTCAGCTCGTCCGTGGTCTCCAGGAGCGGCACGATGCCGACCTTCGCCCACCCGGCGTGCAGGTCGATCAGCCCGGCCTCGCGGGCGAGGACGGCGGCGGCGAACACGTCGTCGGCGCCCTGGCACATCGAGATGATGTACGACTCGATGACCTCGGGCCCGAAGACGGCGAGGGCCTTCTTGACGGTCTCGAAGACACCGAGGGTCTTCTCACCGGCCGCGTCGACGGGCGCCGGGGTGGGAGCCAACGGCCTCCTGGACCTGAGCTCCTTGGCGAGCAGCTTGGCGCGGTACTCGCGGGGCATGTCGGCGTACCGCCAGGACTCCTCGCCGAGCCGGTCGAAGAGCTGGCCGAGCGCGTGGTGGTGGGCGTCCGCGTGCTCGCGTACGTCCATGGTGGCGAGCTGGAGGCCGAACGCGCCGAGCGTGCGGATCGTACGGTCCATGCGGCCGTCGGCGAAGAGGCCGCCGCGGTGGGCGCGCAGCGAGGTCTGGATCAGGGTGAGGTCGTGCAGCAGCTCGGCGGTGCCGAGGTAGTCGCGGCCGTCCTCGTGCGGGGTGCCCTTGGCCAGGCGGCTCTTGGTGTTCTCCAGCTTCTGCCGGATGCAGGTGGCCTTGAGGCGGTACGGCTCCTCGGCGTTGAGGCGCTTGTAGCGCGGGCTGATCTCGGGCAGCAGCTCCAGGTCGGTCCGGAGGGACTCCAGCAGCTCCTCCGTCGCGCCCGTGTAGCGGATGGAGTTGGAGAGGAAGCCGCGCAGCTCGTCGATCGTCTCCAGGGCGTCGTTGATGCCGTGCTCGTGCTGGAGGATCAGGACGTCCCAGGTGACCTGCGGGGTCACGTTCGGGTTGCCGTCGCGGTCGCCGCCGATCCAGGTGCCGAAGGTGAGCGGGCGGGTGTCGTCGGGGAGCTTGACGCCGACGCGCTCCAGCTCGGCGGTGAGGTCTTCGAGGACGTCTCCGACGGCGCCCGCGTGCAGCTCGTCGAGGTAGTAGATGGCGTTACGGGCTTCGTCGGCGGGCTCCGGACGCACAACGCGCAGCTCATCCGTCTGCCACACCAGGTCGATGTTCTCGGCCAGCCGGGTGTCGTAGCGACGGCGGTCGGACTCGATGACCGGGGTCTCCAGGAGCGTGGCGATGCGCCGGAGCTTGTTGAGGACCGACCGGCGCGCGGCCTCGGTGGGGTGCGCGGTGAAGACCGGGCGGACGTTCAGGTTCTTGACCGTCTCGCGCAGGTGGTCGGGGTCGGCGTCCTTGAGGCGGTCGGCCGTACGGGCGAGGAGACCGCCCTCGGCGGCACGGCGGGCGCGCAGCTCGCGGCCGCGGTGGACCTGCTCGGTGACGTTGGCCAGGTGGAAGTAGGTGGAGAAGGCGCGGACCAGCTTGGCGGCGGTCTCCAGCTCTATGCCGCGCAGCAGCTCGGCGGCGGCCTCGCCGTCCTCCCGGGTGAGGCGGCGGACCTTCTCGACCAGTTCGAGCAGTTCGGGGCCCTCCTGCCGGACGAGGGTCTCGCCGAGCAGGTCGCCCAGTCGCCGGATGTCGGCGCGCAGCTCATTGTTGGTCGTGGTGGCCTGGTCGTCGGCACTGCTCACAGGTGCGGCTCCTTGCAGTGTTTGAAGCTCGTCTGGAGGGAACCCGGACGGCGGTCCCGCGGCGGGTGCCGCATACAGGACGGACATCCGGGAAGAAAACAGAGCGGACCGCGCTGTCCGACCGACACCCAGGATAGGTGTCCACTCTGACGCGCGGTCTCACGGGCTTCGTCCACCGGTCGGCGCGCTGCCATACTTACGTTGCCGTAGGTTACGGAACCGTAGGGAAGTCCATGCTGAACTGTTGCTGCCCGGCTCCCGCCGTCCGACGCTCCGCCTCCACCTCCGAACCCCACAGGGGACGCCCATGACCACGAGCTCCGATGTGATCGACGACGCCCCGCGGGCGAACGACGACGGCACTCCGCTCCCCGCCGCCACGCTGGGCGGCGAGAAGAAGGGGTCGCTGGAGCAGATCACTCTTCTCCTCTTCATCACCGTCCCGTTCCTGGCCCTGCTCGCGGCGGTGCCGCTGGCGTGGAGCTGGGGCGGGGTGAGCTGGCTGGACCTCGGCCTGCTGGTGTTCTTCTACTACCTGGGCTGCCACGGCGTGACGATCGGCTACCACCGGTACTTCACGCACGGTTCCTTCAAGGCGAAGCGCCCGCTGCGGATCGCCGTCGCGATCGCCGGGTCGATGGCGGTCGAGGGGCCGCTGGTGCGCTGGGTCGCCGACCACCGCAAGCACCACAAGTTCTCCGACGCGGACGGCGACCCGCATTCGCCGTGGCGCTACGGCGAGACCGTGCCGGCGCTGATCAAGGGCCTGTGGTGGGCGCACATCGCGTGGATGTTCGACGAGGAGCGCACTCCGCAGGACAAGTACGCGCCGGATCTGATCAAGGACAAGGCGATCCGGACGATCTCCCGCCACTTCATCTACTGGACGATGCTGTCGCTCGCGCTGCCGGCGCTGATCGGCGGCCTGGCCACCATGTCCTGGTGGGGCGCGTTCACCGGCTTCTTCTGGGGCTCGCTCGTCCGCGTGGCCCTGCTGCACCACGTCACCTGGTCGATCAACTCGATCTGCCACGCGGTCGGCAAGCGCCCCTTCAAGTCCCGTGACCGCTCGGGCAACGTGTGGTGGCTGGCGATCCTGTCCTGCGGCGAGTCCTGGCACAACCTGCACCACGCCGACCCGACGTCCGCGCGGCACGGTGTGGAGCGCGGCCAGCTGGACTCCTCGGCGCGGATCATCCGCTGGTGCGAGCAGCTCGGCTGGGCCTATGACGTGCGCTGGCCGTCACGCTCGCGTATCGATTCGCGCCGTATCTCCGGTACGGACGGCTCTCAGCCCCGGAAGGAGTCGGCGGAGGCGGCATGATTGACGCCGTGGCGACCGATCCCAGCAGCACCCCGAGCAACGAGAAGCCCCGACGCGCGCGCCGCACCCGGATGACGGGAGCGGAACGCCGGGCCCAGCTGCTGGAAGTCGGTCGCACGCTGTTCGCGACGAAGGGCTTCGAGGCCACGTCGGTGGAGGAGATCGCGGCGAAGGCCGGGGTCTCCAAGCCGGTGGTCTACGAGCACTTCGGCGGCAAGGAGGGCCTGTACGCGGTGGTCGTGGACCGCGAGATGCGCCGCCTCCTCGACATGGTGACCAGCTCCCTGACGGCCGGCCACCCCCGCGAACTCTGCGAGCAGGCGGCCTTCGCCCTCCTCGACTACATCGAGGAGTACACGGACGGCTTCCGCATCCTGGTCCGCGACTCCCCCATCCCCCAGTCCACGGGCTCCTTCGCGTCCCTGATCTCGGACATCGCGACCCAGGTCGAGGACATCCTGGGCCGCGAGTTCAAGAGCCGAGGCTTCGACGCCAAGCTGGCCCCCCTCTACGCCCAGGCCCTCGTCGGCATGGTCGCCCTGACCGGCCAGTGGTGGCTGGACGTCCGCCGCCCGAAGAAGGCGGAGGTGGCCGCCCATCTGGTGAACCTGGCGTGGCACGGGCTGGACGGGCTGGAGTCGAAGCCGCATTTGATAGGGCGCCGAAAAAGCTGAACCCGTAGTGCAGCAAGCAAGAGGGGCCCCTGCCGTCCGGCAGGGGCCCCTCACCGCTTCCGGCGTCAGCGCTTGAAGGCGTCCTTGGCCTTCTCCTTGGCCTGCCGAGCGTCACCCTTGGACTTCTCGGCCTGGCCCTTGGCCTTCATCGTCTCGTTGCCCACGGCCCCGCCGACCGTCTCCTTGAGCTTGCCCTTGGCCTGTTCCTTCTTGGCCTTGGCCTTCTCGTCCTTCGCCACGGTTCATCAACTCCCGGTCGGATCGGAACTCGGTACTCGCTACTCGGAAACTCGGCGCCACCGACCGGGTAGCCACGAGGGCGAGGGACAAACACCGATCAGACTTCGGGCTCCAGGAACTCCAGCCGGTTCCCCACCGGATCCTCGGAGTAGAAGCGCCGGTACCCCGGCAGGTCCTCGTCCCAAGTGACGGGCGCCCCAAGGGACTTCAGCCGGGCCACGTACGCCTCAATGCCGGTCACGCGGAGCCCGGGATGCGCCTTCTTCGCCGGACGGAAATCCTCCTCCACCCCCAGGTGCAGCTGGACCGCCCCCGCCCCGAACCAGCACCCGCCCCGCGCCGCCAGCACAGGCGGCTTGGGGATCTCGACCATCCCGAGGACGTCGACGTAATACCCCCGCAGCGCACCCTCCGACCCAACTGGAGCCGCCAACTGCACGTGATCCACGGCCGCGAGCACCCCTCACACCCCCTTGCGGGCCACCGCGAACAACCGCCGGAACGGGAGCACCGTGCCGTACTCCGCCGTCGGGTACGCCTCGCGGAGCAGGTCGCGGTACTCCGTCACGAAGGCGTCCCGCGCCTCCGGGTCGTCCGCCAGGGCGGTCAGGGCGGGGCGCAGGCCCGTGCCCTTGACCCAGTCGAGGACGGGGTCCTCGCCCGCGAGGACGTGTTGGTACGTCGTCTGCCAGACGTCCGGCGCGCAGCCCAGGCGGGCCAGCCGGTCGAGGTAGACGCCGGGGGTGTGGACCGAGTCCTCGCGGCGCAGCACCTCGCCCAAGCGTCCCTTCCAGCGGGCGGTGGCGGCCAGTTCGCGCATCAGGGCGTGCAGGGGTGCGTCGATGTTGTCCGGCAGCTGGAAGGCGAAGGTGCCACCGGGCGCCAGCGCGGACACCCAGTCGCCGAACCGGTCCAGGTGCCCCGGCACCCACTGCAGCGCCGCGTTCGACACGATCAGGTCGTACGGCTCCGTCGGCGCCCAGTCCGTCGCGTCCGCGTGGGCGAAGTCGAGGCTGCCGCCGCCGGTGGTGGGGCCGGCGTAGGAGGCGGTCTGCGCGAGCATCTCGGGCGAGTTGTCGTAGCCGGTGATGTGCGCGGTGGGCCAGCGGTCGGCGAGGACGGTGGTCACGTTGCCGGGGCCGCAGCCGAGGTCGGCGATCCGGGGCGGGGTGCCGGGTACGTCGGTGACCCGGGCGAGGAGGTCGGTGAAGGGGCGGGCGCGGTGGTCGGCGTGGCGCAGGTACTGCGCGGGGTCCCAAGTCGTCATGCCGTCCACTCTCCCCGGCCATATATCTTGATGTCAAGAGACTCTGAATCAAGAGGCTTGATATCAAGAGACTTCATGTCGACACAACCACTACACTGATCGTCATGGAGGACGAGGTCGATCGGCTTGTCGCAGCGTGGCGCCGGGAGCGCCCCGACCTCGACGTGGAGCCACTTGAGGTGCTCAGCCGGGTGAGCAGACTGGCCCGGCACCTGGACCGGGCCCGCCGGCTGGCGTTCGCCGAGCACAGCCTGGAGCCCTGGGAGTTCGACGTGCTGACGGCGCTCAGGCGCGCGGGCAGCCCCTACCAGCTCTCCCCCGGCCAACTGCTGACGCAGACCCTGGTCACGTCCGGCACGATGACGAACCGTATCGACCGGCTCGCGCAGAAGGGCCTGGTCGAGCGGCTCCCCGACCCCAGCGACCGCCGGGGCGTCCTGGTCCGCCTCACCGAGGAGGGCCAGGACCGCGCGGACCAGGCCCTGGCCGGCCTGCTGGCACAGGAGCGCGCGATCCTCGCGGAACTCTCCCGCGCCCAACGGGGCGAACTGGCAGGCCTGCTACGCCAGTTGACCGCCCCGTTCGACAACATCCCCGGCTAGGTCGACGGGTCCCACCCCCGCACGCCTCGCCAGCGCGACCGCCGCGAGGGTGGAGTGGACGCCCAGTTTGCCGAGCACGTTTTGCATATGCGTCCGGACTGTGTGCGGGGAAAGGAACAGTCGCTCGGCGACCGCCTTGCGCCCCAGTCCGGCCACCATGCAGCGCAGCACTTCCCGTTCCCTCGGCGTGAGGGACTCCACGAGCCGCTCGCTCTCGGTGCGGTGCTTACGGGCGGCCGTCAACTCCCGTAGGACGCCGGTCAGTAGGGCGGGTGGCAGGTGCGTCTCGTCGCGAAGCACCCCTCGGATGACGGTTAAAAGTCTGGACAGCGAGCAGTCCTTGGCGACCCAGCCGGAGGCCCCGGCCTGCAGGGCCAGCGCGGCCCGGCGCGGATCGTCCTTCTCGGCCAGCACGACCATCCGTACGCTCGGCTGGGCCGAACGGACCCCGGCGACCAGGGAGATCCCGTCCACCAGCCCGTCCTCGTTGCCCGCCTGTACAGGCACGGCGGGCCGGACGCCCGGCACATTGCCGCCCAGATCGGCGTCCACGAGCAGGACGTCGAATCTGCGGCCCTCGGCGTTCGCGCGCTCCATGCAGCGCAGCGCGGCGGGACCACTGCCGGCCGCGGACACGTCGACATCGGGCTCGGCGGCCAGTGCCGCGGCGAGCGACTCGGCGAAGATGCGATGGTCGTCGACGACCAGGACTCGGATGCGAACCACGAAACCCCCTTCCCCAGGCTCCTGGTGGAGCAGGGGATACCTCATCGTCGGGAGACGAAGCGATGATTGCGGGTACGACGCCCGGGAGCGGCCTGAGCCGCACGGCCGCCGCCGTGCAGACACTGCTACCCCCACATCGGGCGTCGTACCCGACTTGTCTCGCCCCCTGAACAGCACCGGCCCCCACCGGTGCTGCTCACAGCGTACGGCTGGGGCGCAGCAGCGGAAGCTAATTTGCAGAACTGACTGTCCGACCCGTTTATGGTGGGCCGCATGTTTCGTATTGAGACGGAAGTCGACAAGGAGCGACGCGATCTGCTCCGCGCCCGGCTGCACGAAACCAACACGGCCGCGTCGCCGATGCTGCGCGCCCTGCGCGGAACCCCTCGCGAACGTGAAGTTCCGCTCCAGATCTGGGCGTTGGACGAGACGGGCGAACTGGCGGGCGGACTGGTCGGCCACACCTGGGCGGACTGGCTGCACGTGACGTACCTGTGGGTGGACGGCCGCCACCGCGGCACGGGCCTCGGCTCCCGCCTCCTCGCCGACGCGGAGCGCATCGCCCGCGACGAGCGCGACTGCGTGGCCGCCCGCCTGGAGACCTGGGACTTCCAGGCACCCGACTTCTACAAGAAGCAGGGGTACGAGGTGGTGTGCGTGATCCCGGACTATCCGCCGGGGGTCACGGAGTACACCCTGACGAAGAGCCTGGTCACAGCTCGCTGAGGGCGTCCAGGCTGATGTCGACGTCGATGTCGTACGGCAGGCTCAGGTCAAGCTTGTCGTGGTGGATGCCGGTCAGGGCGTACGTCTTGTTCACCGGGTCGATTTCGTAGACCCGCACCACCGGGTGCTGGTTGCCCTCAGCCATCTCGACCAGCCAGAAGTACGGGATACCGGCGGCGGCGTACTTGCGGGGCTTGGTGTCGCGGTCGCGAGCCTCGGAGTCCGGGGAGACGACCTCGACGGCGAGCAGGACATCCTCGGCCTGGAAGCGGGTCTGCTCCAAGCCTGTGATGGCTTCGGCACGGACGACACTGAGGTCGGGCTCAGGGCCGTTGCGGCGGTCGAGGACGACAGTCATCTCGCGGCAGACCTTCAGCTCCCCGGGGACCGTACGACGCAGGCCGGCCACCAGAAGGTCGATCATTCGACTATAGAAAATCCTCTGCGGGCTCACGAAGACGAGGCTCCCGTCGATCAGCTCGGTGTGCGGCGGGAGGTCGGGCAGGGTGAACAGGTCATCGACGGTGTACCCGTCGCGCGGTGGTACCGGCCAACGGGTGCCGGGCCCGTCGGCTGACCCGGGCGGCGGCTCGGGGGTCTGCGCGGCGATCGGCTCGGCGGTCATGGTGATTCCTCCCATGGGCGGGATTCTCGGCCTGCGCGTCCACGGTAACCGCCGGAATCCGCGAACGTCATCACAAGGGGTGACCGGCCCTGCCTGGCGTCCCTCGGTGTCGTCGCCCCACCATCCGACGAGCGGGGGCGACAACGAGCCCGGGTTCAGCTCACCCGCCGCGCCCCCGCCGAAGGCACCGCCGGGAACACGCGCGGGGCGGTGTAACCCGCCGCCGCGAACGCCTCCTCGACCGCCTTCGTCACCGTGTCCGTGTCGGCGGCCTCCACCAGGACGACCGCCGAGCCGCCGAAACCGCCGCCCGTCATCCGCGCGCCGAGCGCACCCGCGCCGACCGCCGTGTCGACCACGAGGTCCAACTCCGGGCAGGAGATGCGGAGATCGTCACGGAGGGAGGCGTGGCCCTCGGTCAGGATCGGGCCGATCGCGCGTACGTCTCCCGCGTCCAGGAGGGTGATGACCTGGTCGACCCGGTGGTCGTCCGACACCACGTGGCGGACGTAGCGCTGGATCCGCTCGTCCGACAGGCGGGCCAGGGACGATGACAGATCCTCGTACGCCACGTCCCGCAGGAACGGGACGCCCAACTGCCGCGCGCCCTCCTCGCAGCCCTCACGGCGTTCCGCGTACGCGCCGTCGCCCAGTGCGTGCTTCACGCGGCTGTCGACGACCAGCAGCGAGAGGCCCTCGGACGCCAGGTCGAAGGGGATCTGCCGGATCGACAGGTCCCGGCAGTCGAGGTGGAGCGCGTGGCCCTCCTCGCAGCAGGCCGAGGCCGTCTGATCCATGATCCCGCAAGGGACGCCGACGAAGTCGTTCTCCGCACGCTGTGAGAAACGCGCCAACTCCGGGGCGGACAGGCCGAGTTCGAAGAGGTCGTTCAGAGCGAGTGCCGTGACCACCTCAAGCGCCGCCGACGACGACAGGCCCGCGCCCGTCGGGACGGTGGAGGAGAGGTGGATGTCCGCGCCTGTCACCTCGTGGCCCGCCTCGCGGAGCACCCAGACCACACCCGCGGGATACGCGGCCCAGCTCGTGTTCGTGCGCGGGACCAGCTCGTCCACGTGCAGCTCTACGACCGGGCCCTCGATGTCCGCCGAGTGGAGGCGGAGAACGCCGTCCGTACGGCGGGACACCGCCGCCACCGCCGTGTGCGGCAGGGCGAGCGGCATCACGAAGCCCTCGTTGAAGTCGGTGTACTCGCCGATCAGGTTGACCCGGCCCGGCGCGGCCCAGACGCCCTCGGGAGCCGTCCCGTACAGCGCCTCGAAGCCCTCACGTACACCCCGTACACCCACGTGCGATCCCCTAACCCTTCGATCAGTTCGATACGTTCTGTGCGAACGCCCACGCGTCCGCGACGATGCCCGCGAGATCCGCGCGGGTCGGGTTCCAGCCGAGGCGCTCCTTGGCGCGGGTCGCCGAGGCCACCAGGGTCGCCGGGTCGCCGCCGCGGCGCGGGGCCACGACCTCGGGGATCGGGTGCCCGGTGACCTGGCGCACCGTCTCGATGACCTGGCGGACGGAGAAGCCCTCGCCGTTGCCGAGGTTGCAGATCAGGTGCTCACCCGGGGTGGCCGCCTTCAGCGCGAGCAGGTGCGCGTCGGCCAGGTCCGCCACGTGGATGTAGTCACGCACGCAGGTGCCGTCCGGCGTCGGGTAGTCGTCGCCGAAGACGGAGATCGCCTCGCGCTTGCCCTGCGCGACCTGGAGGACGAGCGGGATCAGGTGCGACTCGGGCTCGTGCCGCTCACCACAACTGCCGTACGCGCCGGCCACGTTGAAGTAGCGGAGCGACACCGCGCCCAGTCCGTGCGCCGCCGCCTCGCTGGTGATCATGAAGTCGACCGACAGCTTCGACGCGCCGTACGGGTTCGTCGGGGAGGTGCGGGCGGTCTCGACGATCGGGACCTCGTCCGGCTCGCCGTACGTGGCCGCCGTGGAGGAGAAGACGAGCTTGCGGACGCCGGCCTCGCGCATGGCGGCGAGGAGGGCCATCGAGCCGCCGACGTTGTTCTCCCAGTACTTCTCCGGCTTGACGACCGACTCGCCGACCTGGGAGAACGCGGCGAAGTGCAGGACGGCGTCGTACGTCGAGTCGAGCCACTTGGCGGCGTCGCGGATGTCGCCCTCCACGAACGTGGCACCCGCCGGTACGCCCTCGCGGAAACCCGTCGAGAGGTTGTCCAGGACGGTGACCTCGTGGCCCGCCTCCAGCAGGTGCTGGGCGACCACGCTGCCGACGTATCCCGCGCCGCCCGTGACCAGGTACTTACCGCTCATCAACTCGCTACCTCTCGCAGTCGCTCGGCCGCGCGCTCCGGCGGCACGTCGTTGATGAACACGCTCATGCCGGACTCGGAACCCGCGAGGAACTTCAGCTTGCCGGACGTACGGCGAATGGTGAAAAGCTCGAGGTGGAGCGCGAAGTCGTCCCTGCTCACACCGTCGAACTCCTCCAGTGTGCCGAACGGCGCCTGGTGCCAGGCGGAGATGTACGGCGTCGGAGGCTCGCCCTCACCGAAGATCCGGTCGAAGCGCCTCAAGAGTTCCAGATAGACCTTGGGGAACTCTGTGCGGGCCGCCTCGTCCAGGCCGAGCAGATCGGGCACCCGGCGCTTGGGATACAGGTGGACCTCGTAGGGCCAGTGCGCCGCATACGGCACGAAGGCCGCCCAGTGTTCACCCTCAAGGACGACCCGCTCACCGGCGAGTTCACGCTCCAGGACCGAGTCGAAGAGGTTCTCACCACCCGTCGCCTCCTTATGAGTTGCGAGTGAACGCAACATCAGCGCGGTGCGCGGGGTGGTGAACGGGTAGGCGTAGATCTGGCCGTGGGGATGACCGAGCGTCACGCCGATCTCTTCGCCGCGGTTCTCGAAACAGAAAACCTGCTCGACGGAGGGAAGATGCGACAGCTCCGACGTCCGGTCGGTCCACGCGTCGAGGACGAGGGCCGCCTGCTCCTCGGTCAGCGAGGCGAAGGACGCGTCGTGGTCGGAGGTGAAGCAGACCACCTCACAGCGCCCGGAGTCGCCGGCCAGCGAGGGGAAACGGTTCTCGAACACGGCGACGTCGTACGACGAGTCCGGGATCTCGCTCAGCCGGTCGCCGGTCGTCGGGCAGAGCGGGCACTGGTCGACCGGCGGATGGTAGATGCGGCCCTGGCGGTGCGAGGCGATCGCCACCGAGTCGCCGAGCAGCACGTCCCGCCGTACCTCCGAAGTGGTGACCGTGCGCTCCAGCGGGCGTCGGTCCACCGCGTCGCGCACGGTGTCGTCCCGCAGGTCGTAGTAGATGAGCTCACGACCGTCGGCCAGCCGGGTCGAGGTCTTCTTCACGCCGGGCTCTCCATCCGTACGTACATCCACGCCGCCATTCAGGCTTCACACAGAACCAAACACCGAACCGAACACATCAAACCACAAACCCCCTCAGCTGTCACCAACAAAATCAAACAAAGAACACCAAACAAGGTGAGCGCTTGATGCAGACCCCCACCTCTCTCGCCGCCGAGCTACGGCTCCCCACCAACGGGCTCGACTACGCGATCCTGGCGATCTACTTCGTGGTCGTCCTGGGTATCGGCCTGGCCGCCCGCAGATCGGTGAAGACGAGCCTCGACTTCTTCCTCTCCGGGCGTTCGCTGCCCGCCTGGATCACCGGACTCGCCTTCATCTCGGCCAACCTGGCCGCCACCGAGATCCTCGGCATGGCCGCCAACAGCGCCCAGTACGGCGCCTACACCGTCCACTGGTACTGGATCGGCGCCATCCCCGCCATGGTCTTCCTCGGCCTGGTGATGATGCCCTTCTACTACGGCTCGAAGGTCCGCTCGGTCCCCGAGTTCCTGCTGCTCCGCTTCGACAAGTGGGCACACCTGCTGAGTTCGATCCTGTTCGCCTTCGCCGCCATCCTGATCGCCGGTGTGAACCTGTACGCCCTCGCGATCGTCGTCGAGGCGCTGCTGGGCTGGCCGCAGTGGGTGGCGATCGTGGTCGCCGGTGCGTTCGTGCTCGCGTACATCACCCTCGGCGGGCTGTCGTCGGCGATCTACAACGAGGTCCTCCAGTTCTTCGTGATCCTGGCCGCCCTCATCCCGATCTCCTACCTCGGCCTGAAGAAGGTCGGCGGCTGGGACGGGCTCACCCACAAGCTCGACGCGGCCCACGGCAACAACTTCACCACCGCGTGGGGCGGCACCGGCATCGGCAGCGTCAACCCGCTCGGGGCGAACTGGCTGACCATCGTCCTCGGCCTGGGCTTCGTGCTGTCCTTCGGCTACTGGACGACCAACTTCGCGGAGGTCCAGCGCGCGCTCTCCGCGAAGAACCTGTCGGCCGCTCAGCGCACCCCGCTCATCGCCGCGTATCCGAAGGTCTTCATCGTGTTCCTGGTGATGATCCCGGGGCTGGTCGCCGCGGCGCTCGTCCCGAGGATCGGCACCAGCGGCTCGGATCTGCAGTACAACGACGCGATCCCGTACCTGATGGAACAGCTGCTGCCCAACGGCGTCCTCGGCATCGCGGTCACCGGCCTCCTGGCCGCCTTCATGGCCGGCATGGCGGCCAACGTGTCGTCCTTCAACACGGTGTTCACCAACGACATCTGGGCCAAGTACGTGGTAACGGACCGCGAGGACGCGTACTACGTGCGCTTCGGCCGCCTGATCACGGTGATCGGCGTAGCGGCGTCGGTGGGCACGGCGTTCCTGGCTTCATCGTTCTCGAACATCATGAGCTACCTCCAAACGCTGTTCTCCTTCTTCAACGTGCCGATGTTCGTCGTCTTCATCGTCGGCATGTTCTGGAAGAAGGCCACCCCGAAGTCCGGCTTCTGGGGCCTGCTCGCGGGCACGGTGACAGCGATGGTCAACTACTTCTGGATCTACAAGCAGGGGATCATCTCCATCCCCTCCGACCAGGGCGCGAACTTCGTCTCCGCGATCGCCGGGTTCGTCGCCGGTGCGGTGGTCATGTTCGTGGTGTCCCTGTTCACCCAGCCGAAGTCGGCGGAACAGCTCCAAGGCCTCGTCTACGGCACGACCAGCCCCGGCATGACCGAGGCACCGGCCGCGGGCGACGACGCGTGGTATCGCCGACCGGCCCTGCTCGGCTGGGGCGCGGTGATCCTGGCCGCCGTCTGCTACATCCCGTTCTCGTTCTAGTCGCGGGAGGATTGAGAAACCATGTCTGAACACTCAGGACACTCAGAGCACGACGTCCAGCGCGAGGTCAGTGAGCTGGAGAGCAAGTCGACGACCGCGTCCCGGCTGTTCGATCTGCGGCTGATCATCGGGGGTTTGTTCGTCGTCTACGGCGTCATCGTCACGATCGCGGGGATCAGTCCTTCGCAGGCGACGCTGGACAAGGCGGAGGGCGTCAACATCAATCTGTGGACCGGGATCGCGATGTTGCTGCTGGGGATTTTCTTCCTCGGGTGGCTGAAGCTGCGGCCCGTACCTCCGGTGGAAGTGACTACGGAGGAGGAAAAGGGGGCTTAGGTCGGCTGCCGGGTGCGGGTGCGCTGCGGCTGGTCGCGCAGTTCCCCGCGCCCCTAAGGGCAATCGTGCTGGCCGTGTTGGTCAGTGGGCCCGGCCCTCGCACTGCGGTGACGGCTCACCGTGCCGATTCGAAGATTCCCGCCCCCTCGTGCGTCGGGCCCCGGCCGGAGTCGGCCGGGGCCCGACGGACCCGTCGGTCAGTGCGAGTCGTTGCCGGGGTGGCAGGGGTGGCAGGGGCCGCATTCGGCGGCGTCCGTCCACAACGGCAGGTCTACGTCCCAGCCGTCCGACGCGATGACGGTCGCCGTCCTCATCGCCGAGCCGTCGTTCTTCGTCTCGGCCTTGGGCACGTGGGGCAGGGAGTGTCCGCCGTTGAAGCGGGCGCAGAGGTCGGCGTACGCCACGGTGTCGCGGATGATCGTGTGGACGCCGATGTCGACGAGTTCGCTCGGGGCGAGCCCCAGGGACTCGCCCCGGTGCCTCATCGCGGTGAGCAGATAGGCGTACCCCTGCCCGAGGATCCGGCCGGCCATGGTCGAGTCGTACGGGTGGTCCCGCACGAGGAGTCCGACCTGCTTCTCCCACAGATCGACCGGCACGACCTCCCGTACGGAACGGGCCGGGCCGGTTATCAGGTGCACAAGAGCGGCTGTCATGATGCCTCCGTCGGACGGTGCCCCGCGTTTCGGGGCGCTGAACCCAGCACACCGCGCCGAACGGGCCGGGTGCGATCAACCCGCCTTCCGCGCAAGGGTTTTGCACGTTGTGCAAGCGGCCTCGACGGCCCCGCTCCGCGCCCGTAGCGTGAAAGGCCCCAGCCGTGCGGTGTGGGAGGGGCCCGTGCCCGTTGACCCGCTCTGGAACAGCACGCGAGCACGCGAGTTAGCCTCGCAACGGCGCCCCGGCGCGCTCATTCGGCTCGGCCGGGAACACCGCGCCTGGACCCTCGCCGCCCTCGGCGACCGGCTCGGCTGCTCACCGGCCACGGTCTCCCGGCTGGAACGCAGCACCAGGGTCGTCGACCTGACCCTGGTGCACCGCGCCGCCCTCGAAGTCGGCGTTCCGCGACACGTCCTGGTGAGTTCTCTCGCGCCACCCACCCCGACGGCATCGACGGCCACTAGAGTGACGGCCAGTCCGCACGCCGAGGAGGACCCGATGCGCCGCCGTACGCTGCTCACCGCAACGGCAGCCGCCGGACCGGCCGCCCTGCTGCTGGGGGTGGACGAGGCTCTGGCCGACACTCCCGCACCGACCGGCACCGGACCGCTGGACGCCCGGCTGGCCGCCGCCCGTGACCTGTACGACAAGGGCACGCACGCGCCTCTGCTCGCCGCCCTGCCCGGCCTCATCGCGGACGGGCACGCCGCCGCCTCCTCCCGCCGGGAACTCGATCAGGCCCGGCTCTCCTCCGTCTACAGCCTCGCCGCCGCCGTACTGATCAAGCTCGGCTCCTACGAGCAGGCCCGGCTCACCGCGGACCGCGCCCGCACCTGGGCCGAGGTCTCCGGCTCCCCGCTCGCATCAGCCGCCGCAGTGCGGGAGTTGGCGATCGTGCTACGCCACCAGGACCGCGGCGAGGAGGCCCAGCACCTCATGTCGACGGCGGCTTCCGGGGTGCAGGCGACGGGACTGAGGACCGACGCGTCGGCGTCCGCGTACGCGCAGATGCTCTGCACACTCGCCTACACCGCAGCCCGGGGCGGCCACCGCGCCGAGGCCCTCGCGATGACCGAGGAAGCCCGCCGCGCCGCCAGCCGGCTGCCTCAAACCGCCCCGCCAGGACGCCTGTTCCCCATCAGCCCGGCCGCCGTCGACCTGTACGCGGTCGGAGTCCACTGGGCGCTCGGCGATGCGGGCGCGGCCCTGGAGGCGGGGAAGAACCTGCGCCCCGCGCAGTTCCCGACCGCCGAGCGCAAGGCCCGCCTGGGCACCGACATGGCGCGGGCCTGGTGGGCATGGAAACGCCCCGAACAGACCACCCAGGCACTGCTCTCCGCGTACCGCGCCAGCCCTGCCGAGGTCCGGGACCGCCCCGCGATCCGCAGCATCGTCCACGAACTGGCGGAACGGCACCCGCGTACCACCGGCGTCCGCGAGTTGCGGGCGGCTGTACGTCAGCGGTCGAGCTGACACACGGCGAGCCCTGGCCTCCGGCCGCGTTCTTGGCCCTAGGCCACGCCCAGTTCGCACCATACGTACTTGCCGCGCCGCCCGTTCCTCGACAGCGGCTGCCAGCCCCAGACGTCGGCGCAGGCCCGCACCAGGGCGAGGCCTCTCCCCGCCTCGGCGTCCAACAGATCCGCCAACTGGCCCGGCGGCCCCGGGGGTTCGGGGTCCGCGTCCCACGCCCCGACGCGCAGCACCCCCGCCGACCACCGCACACGGAGCATCACCGGCCCCTCGGTATGCAGTACGGCGTTGGCCACCAGCTCCGTCGCGAGGAGTTCAGCGGTGTCCACGACCCGGATGAGGCCGTGCGCGGTGAGGACCAGGCGCAGGGTGCGGCGGCAGACGGTGACGGCACGACGATCGTGCGGGACGGAGAGGGAGTACTCCCAGGGTTCCGGCTCGGCTTCGGTTTCGGTTTCGGGCATGCGTGAACTCCGTTGGTGGTGTGGGGAGTTGATGCGGTTCACGGGCGGTGGCCTGTCACGCCGTCATGGCAGGACGGGGTGGTGCGCTTCCGGGGTCCCGGGGTTCCGCACGGTGTGCGTCGCATCACTGACGGTACGGGTAAAATTTGGAACAGTGCAAGTCGTTGTCGTAATCTGCCCCCGAACGAGTCACCACCCCACGGCAGTTGGGGCGAGAGAGGAAGCCATGCCACGCAGACGGCAAGTCACCGCGCGCCAGGAACGCCTGGGCATTGAACTGCGGAAGCTGCGTGAGACAGCAGGGCTCAAAGCACGGGAAGCCGCCACGTTGGTCGGGTCCGACTCCGCCCAGATGAGTCAGATGGAGTCCGGAACCGCAGGAGTGAGCGAGGAACGCCTACGCAGCCTCGCCGCTCATTACTCCTGCGCGGACGGGGAGTTGATCGATGCGCTGATCGCAATGGCCACCGATCGGACACGCGGTTGGTGGGAGGAGTACCGGGGGCTGCTGCCCACGCCGTTCCTGGACCTGTCCGAGCTGGAGCACCACGCCACCTACCGCTTGGACGTGGATTTCCTCCATGTCCCCGGCCTGCTCCAGACAAAGGACTACGCTCGCGCAGTCTTCTCGCACAGAGTGCCCGCGCTTCCCCCGAGAGACCTCGAACTGCGGGCCGAACACCGGATGAAGCGACACCGCATCATCGAGGGTGCCCAACCGACTCCGTACGAAGCCGTAGTGCACGAGGGGGCCCTGCGCATCCGGGTCGGCGGCCGTCCCGCGGCACGAGCTCAGCTCACCCGCATCCTGGAACTCTCGGAAGCGGACCACGTGACCGTACGTGTCATCCCGTTCGACCTGGATGGATTCATCGATGCCGGAAGCGCCATGATGTATGTGGGTGGCACCATGCCCAAGCTGGACACGGTCGTGCGGGACGCACCCCATGGTTCTGCCTTCGTCGACTCCGAGGCGCAACTCGGGAGCTTTCGAACGCTTTTCCGTAGAGTGGAGGGCGTGTCACTCGACCCCGAACGCTCGCGTGACTTCATCCACAGGCTGACGAAGGAACTGTGAGGCGCACCATGACACCCCCGGCCAACTGGCAGAAGTCGTCCTTCTCCGGCGGCGGCGACGGAAACAACTGCATCGAACTCACCACCACCCCCACCGCCTTCCACCTCCGCGAAAGCGAAACCCCCGCCACCCTCCTCACCACCACCCCCACGGCCCTCGCCGCCCTCCTCGACGGCATACGGTCCGGCACCCCGATCGCCGGCCGCCCCCACCGCTGATCCGACACCAGAGCTCGCCTACAGGTCCGGCCCCGCCGAATGGTTCACCGGCCCCGCCCTGTCGAGCAGCCCCGTCCGCGCCGCCAGTGCCGCCGCCTCCAGCCGCGACCCCACCCCCAGCTTCATCAGGACCCGTTGCACATGAGTGCGGGCCGTTGACGGAGCGATGCCCATGCCCGCCGCGATCAGGCGGGTATCCTCGCCGTCCGCCACCCGGACCAGGACTTCCACCTCGCGTGGGGTGAGCATCTGGAGCAACCGCTGGCCCTCGTCGTCGGGTTGGGCCGCTGGATTGAGCAACTCGCTGAAGGCGCCTTGGAGTAGTTGCGGAGCTACGGCCGCCTCGCCCGCCCTCGCTTTCATGATCGCCCGCTCCACGCCCTCGATGCGCTCGTCGTGCCGGACGTAGCCGGACGCGCCCGCAGCGAAGGCCGCCGCTATGCCTCGGGGGCTCGGGACCGGGCCCAGGACCAGGACCGCGACCTGTGGACGCTCACGTTTGATCTTCACCACCGGGTCGAAGATGCCCGGTTCGGCCGGTGTGGCCGTGCCGATCAGGCACACCTCGGGGGCGCGGGTGATCACCAACTCGGCCGCGCCTGCCGCAGGTGCCGCCGCTGCCAGCACCCGGTGTCCCCGCAGCTTCAGTGCCGAGGCCAGCGCCTCGGCAAGCAAACGGTGGTCGTCGACCACCATCAGCCGCACTCCCATCGAGCAACCCCCCAGTCCCCCCAATGGATGCCCACTATGGATGCCCACCGGTCCCCAAGAACAGAGGGCCCCCAGCACCCCCGCTCTTCATGCCCCCGGAAGCTACACGCTTGTTCGACGTTGCGCTGCCCCTACTGGAGAGAAGTGCCCCAGATCGACGGAGTTTTTCGCATTCCTGGCATTCGGGAGTGATGGGGGTGGTGGGGGTCGTGGTGAGGGTGGGGGTGAAGTCAGCTCGTTGTGCCGAAGGCGATCGCCAAGTCCTTGTCTGCTGTTGACGACGACGTTGCCTTGTCCGCGTAGACCGCCGACATGTAGAGGTGGCCCTCCCCGTAGAGGATCTCCGCGTAGTCCGGGAGGAAGGTCGTCTCCGCGCTCCGTACCGTCTCCGTGCTCGGGTTCTCCAGCAGCTTGGTCTCCTTGAAGGAGGTGCCGTCGATGCTGACCACCTGGCCGCCCTTGTTGTACGGCGGGGACTTGTAGGCGAGGAGGTTGCTGCCGTCCATACGGAGCGGGGTGATCGTGTAGCCGTCGCCCGCGTCGGCGCGCTGGCCGGTCTGCTTGCCGGTGGCGAGGTCGAAGGCAACGATCTCGTTGGTCTGGCTGTAGGAGTCGCCGGAACCGTCGTGCTCTTCGGTCGGCACGTACAACCGGTCGTTCCCTACGGCCAGTTCGGCGCAGTACTCGACACGCGTGATGCCGTCGCAGCGGGCCGCGTACTGCTTGCCCGGCGCCGGGATGTGCGAGCGCAGGGCGCCCGTCTTGTTGTCGATCGAGAAGAAGTCCGAGACGCCGCTGCCGTCGCCCGCGCTGTCGCCGACGTCGGCCGCGACCACCAGCGGGTCGGTCGACACGATGCTCGCGTACTCGATGCCCTGGGCCATCTTGTAGTCCGAGAGCACCTTCCCGGAGACCGGGTCGATGGTCTGGATGTGCAGGGTGGGCGAGTCGTACGTGCCGCACCTGCGCACCGCCACCAGCTTGGCGCCGCCGCCGTAACCGGCGTCGTAGCAGTCGGTGGCCTTCGGGCTCCACAGGACCTTGCCGGTGGCGATGTCGAAGGCGGCGCCGCCGTCGCTGCTGCCCACGGCGACCGTGTTCGCGCTGACGGTGACGTTCTCGAAACTGATCGGCTGGTCACCGGAGTTGGCGGTCTTCGTCCACAGCTTGGTGCCCGCGTTCAGGTCGATCGCGGCGATCTGGCTGCAGCCGTGCGAGGGCTTGTCCTCGGTCGGCATGGCGGGCTCGTAGAGGATGGCTGTTTTGCCGTCCGTGGTGGTGTGCTTCGTGGCCTGGCAGACCGGGCCGGGGAGTTTGATCGTCCACTGCTTGGCGCCGGTGTCGCGGTTGTAGCCGACCACCTCGGCGCTGCCGCTCTTGGCGTACACCTTGTCGGTGAGCCAGGAGCCGGCGGTCACCATGGTGTCGCTGACCTTGGGCATCGGGACCTCGAAGAGGACCTTGGACGCGGCGCTGGCGGGGACCTTCTCCTTGCCGCCGGACGTCGTACCACCCTTGTCGTTCGTGCCGCCCGTGGTGCCGCCGGCGGTCGCGGTCTTCTTCGTGTCGTCGTCCTTTCCGGACGAGGACGAGTACCAGATCCCGCCGCCGACGATCAGCGCGATCGCGACCACGGCAGCCGTGATGATCACCGCGGACGCCCCGAACTTCCGCCCGCCGCCGCCCGGTTGGCCCGGCTGCGGGTGCAGCGGCATGGTCGGCTGCTGGCCCGGATATCCGTAACCCGGCTGCTGGCCATAGGAGTTGGGCTGCTGCGGCTGGGCGTACGGGTTCGGCTGCTGGCCCGGGTAGCCGTAGCCGGGCGGCGGGGCGGCCTGCGGAGGTCCCTGGGGCGGCTGGGGCTGCTGGGGTGCCTGGGGGTAGCCGTAGACCGGCTGTTGGGGCGGAGGGGCCTGCGGGTAGCCGTAGCCGGGCGGCGGCGGAGGCTGCTGCGGGGGCTGGTCCTGGGGTGGGCCGAAGCCGCCCTGCTGCGGGGGCTGGTTCGGTGGGGGCGGGGGCGGCTGGGTCATGACGAGTACCTCGGGGAGGACGGCGGGGTGGGGAGAAGTCGGGGTCTCACTTGCCGTACGCGAGCATCAACTTCTCCTTCGTGTCGTCATTGCCGTTCAGCCGGGTCGACGAGATGTAGAAGCGGCCGTCCACGTAGTCGATGTCCCGGGAGAAGAAGCTCGACTCGATCTGCGCGGTGCCGGACGGCATCTGGAGCAGCTTCGTCGTGGTGTGCGCGGAGCCGGTGGTCGGGATGGACACGACCTGGCCGCCCGCACTGTAGGACGCCTCGACGTAGGCGAGCAGCTTGCCGCCCTGGACCTTGATCGGGACCGTCGACACGGACGCGGGTGACTTGACGCGCCACTTCTCCTTGCCGGTGGCGAGGTCGATCGCCACGATCTGGTTGGCGCCGGTCGTCGCGTCCGTCGGGAGGTAGAGGGTGCTCGCGTCGACCGCCAGGCCTTGGCAGTTCTGGAGGTCGTTGTCGATGAACGACGAACCGCAGGAGGGCGCGAAGGTGGCCTTGGAGTCCACCTGCGAGCGGACCGAACCGTCGGCCTTCAGCGTCGAGATGTTCCAGTGCTTGTCGTCCTCGTCGGTCATGTAGAGAACGACCGGGTTCACGGAGTAGACATGGCCGACCGTCCAGCCCTTGGGGATCGCCTTGGTCCACTTGACCTTGCCGGTCGCCGGGTCCAGTTCCTGCACCTCGTCGTGCTCGGTGGAGGAGCCCGCCCCGCAGGACGCGACCGAGATCAGCTTGGCGCCGCCCGCGAACCCGCCCGGGAAGCAGGCCGCGCCGTACTTCTTCTTCTCGTAGAGCTTCTTGCCGGTGTCGAGGTTGTAGGCGATACCGGACTGCGAGCGGCCCACCATCAGCGTCTTGCCGGTGATGGACAGCCCGATGCTGAGCGCGCTGTCGAAGAGGGCGCCGTCCGGAACGACCGCCGTCCAGCCCTTCGCCCCGGTGTTCAGGTCGAGTTGCTGGAGCTGGTTGCACTTGGCGTTGTCGCTGACACCGCTCTCGTACGCCACGACGATCTTGCCGTCGGCCGACTGCTGCGAGGTGACGGCGCAGATCTTCTGCGGGAAGGTGATCGTGGGCCAGGTCGGGTTGCCGTTGCCGACGTTGTAGGCGACGAGTTCCTTGTACGCCGCCTTCACCGCCGTCCTGCCGGTGATCCACATGCCGGGGGCGTCGGCGCCGGAACCGGGCGCGTCCGGCGCCTCCTTGTACCAGAGCACCTTCGCCTCGCCGGACTTGCGGCCCTCGTTGAGGTTCTGCGGGTCCTTGCCGCCGTCGCCGCTGCCGTCGCCGGGGTTGGCGGGGTCGTCGTCGACAGTGCTGCTGCCGGAGGGCGCGGGGCTGTCGCTCTGCTCCGCCACCGGCTTCTTGTCGTCACCGCCACTGGTGACCGCCCACACCGTGCCGCCGACGACCAGGAGTCCGGCGACCGCTGCCGCGATCACCAGCGCGGGCTTGCCCTTGAAGGGGCCGCGGCCGGAGGGGGGCGAGGACGGGGGCGGGGTGAACTGCGGTGGGGGCGGCGGGTAGCCGTAGCCGGGTTGCTGACCGTACGGCCCCGGCTGCTGCGGCTGGCCGTAAGGGCCGGGTTGCGGCTGCGGCTGCGGCTGGCCGTACGGTCCCGGCTGTTGCGGATAGCCGTAGGGGCCGGGCTGTTGGGGTTGCTGTTGCGGATAGCCGTAGCCGGGTTGGGGCTGCGGCTGAACGGGAGCGCCGAAGCCGCCCGATGGTGGCTGTGGCGGTTGGTTCGGCGGCGCTCCGTAACCGCCGGACGGCGGCTGTTCGGGCGGCTGAGTCATCAGCGGCTCCCCCTCGTTCACTGATTTTTAGCCACGCCCCGAGGTTCGCGAAGGATCCGGAGGCGCGTTCAAGCAGGTCTCAGACGGCCCTTTCTATCACCCGGCTGCCCATGAAGAACGGGCCGGTTCACCCCTGTTCCCAAGGGAGGACCGGCCCGTGATGCCGCCGTTATGCGTGGGAGGTCTGGGGGGTGTCCCCCCAGAAAGCACAGCACGCAACCTTCACGCGTCCTCCGCGAGTTCCAGCCACCGCATCTCCAGCTCGTCCCGCTCGCCGCCCAAGTCCCGGAGTTTCGCGTCCAGTTCGGCCACCTTCGCGAAGTCCGTGGCGTTCTCGGCGATCTGGGCGTGCAGCTTGGCCTCCTTCTCGGAGACCTTGTCCAACTGCCGCTCGATCTTCTGGAGTTCCTTCTTCGCGGCCCGCTGGTCGGCGGCGCTCACGGCGGGTGCGGCCTTCTCCACGACGGGGGCGGCAGCGGCGGCCACTTCCTCCATACGGTGGCGCCGCTCCAGGTACTCGTCGATCCCGCGCGGCAGCATCCGCAGGGTCGCGTCGCCGAGGAGGGCGTACACCTTGTCGGTGGTGCGCTCGACGAAGAACCGGTCGTGGGAGATCACGATCATCGAACCGGGCCAGCCGTCGAGGACGTCCTCCAGCTGGGTCAGGGTCTCGATGTCGAGGTCGTTCGTGGGCTCGTCGAGGAAGAGGACGTTGGGCTCGTCCATGAGGAGCCGGAGGAGCTGGAGCCTGCGGCGCTCACCGCCGGACAGGTCCCCTACCGGCGTCCACTGCTTCTCCTTGTTGAAGCCGAACGTCTCGCACAGCTGCCCGGCGGTCATCTCCCGCCCCTTGCCGAGATCGACGCGCTCGCGCACCTGCTGCACGGCCTCCAACACCCGCAGCGTGGGCTTGAGTTCGGCCACCTCCTGGGAGAGGTAGGCGAGCTTCACCGTCTTTCCTACGACGACCTTGCCGGCCGCGGGCTGGGTCTCGCCGTCGCTGCGGGAGGCGTCGGCCAGGGCGCGCAGCAGGGAGGTCTTTCCGGCGCCGTTGACGCCGACCAGGCCGACGCGGTCGCCGGGGCCGAGGTGCCAGGTGATGTGCTTGAGGAGGACCTTGGGTCCGGCCTGGACGGTCACGTCCTCCAGGTCGAAGACCGTACGGCCCAGCCGCGTCGACGCGAACTTCATCAGCTCGCTGGTGTCGCGCGGCGGCGGCACGTCCGCGATCAGTTCGTTGGCGGCCTCTACGCGGAAGCGCGGCTTGGACGTACGGGCGGGGGCGCCGCGGCGCAGCCAGGCCAGCTCCTTGCGGACCAGGTTCTGCCGCTTGGTCTCCTCGGTGGCGGCGATGCGCTCGCGCTCGGCGCGGGCGAAGACGTAGTCGGTGTAGCCGCCCTCGTACTCGAAGACGTCGCCCTTCTGCACGTCCCACATCTGCGTGCAGACCTGGTCCAGGAACCACCGGTCGTGGGTCACGCAGACGAGCGCGGAGCGCCGCTCGCGCAGATGCCCGGCGAGCCAGGCGATGCCCTCGACGTCGAGGTGGTTCGTCGGCTCGTCCAGGACGACCAGGTCCTGGTCCTCGATGAGCAGCTTGGCGAGCGCGATACGGCGGCGCTCACCGCCGGAGAGCGGGCCGATGACGGTGTCGAGTCCCTGTGGGAAGCCCGGCATGTCCAGGCCGCCGAAGAGTCCGGTGAGTACGTCGCGGATCTTGGCGTTGCCCGCCCACTCGTGGTCGGCCATGTCCCGGATGACCTCGTGGCGGACGGTCGCCTCCGGGTCGAGGGAGTCGTGCTGGGTGAGGACACCGAGGCGGAGTCCTCCGGAGTGGGTGACGCGGCCGGTGTCGGACTCCTCCAGCTTGGCGAGCATCCGGATCAGGGTGGTCTTGCCGTCTCCGTTGCGGCCCACGACCCCGATCCGGTCCCCTTCGGAGACACCGAGCGAGACGCCGTCGAGCAGGGCACGGGTGCCGTACACCTTGCTGACGTTCTCGACATTGACCAGGTTGACGGCCATTTCTCTCCTGACAGGGGGGACGGTCAGCCTCCCAGGGTAGGCGCTCCGCCGGGGGTGCCACGAAGCGCCGTCGGAGGCTGCCGCGCCGTGGGGGCTGGTCGCGCAGTTCCCCGCGCCCCTAAAGGCCTCCCGTCGCCCCTGTTTTCAGGTCAGCGGGTTGCTGCTGCCGTCCTGACCTCTCCCAGGAGGTCGTACATCGTCTGGCCCGGGCAGTCCGTCTGGAGCCAGTCCCTGTGGCCGCTGATCGTCTCGTTGTCCTTCTTCACGCCGTTCACCGGGTTGGTGTAGGTGATCTTCGCCTGGGGGTCCAGGCCTTTGAAGCGGGTGATCACCTTGATCAGGCGGATCAGGGAGGCCTTGGCCGCAGCCGTCGGGGGCTGGGCCACGAGGTTGCCGATGAGGGCGATGCCGAGGTTGCCGGAGTTGAAGCCCGCCGTGTGGAAGGCCGTGACCAGGTTGCCGTCCTTGTCGAAGGCCGGGATCAGGTCGTCGCCGGAGTAGCGGCCCTCGTAGACCACGCCCGCCTCGTCGATGAGGAAGTGGTAGCCGATGTCGCCCCAGTCGAGGGTGATCGCGTGGTACTCGTAGATGCCGCGGACGGTCGCGGCCGGGTCCGGGTCGGCGTTCGGGGTGTCCGTGTGGTGGACCGTGATCGACTGCAACGGGTAGTACGCCTCAGGCGTGTTGACCTTGCCGTCCTTGTACCGCTTCGACTCGTCGGCGCCCCAGGCCGGGCGCGAGAGGTAGCGGACGCCACGGACTCGGGTCGCCTCGGACGGCACGTGGAAGGTGCGGTCGGGGCCGCGGGTGCAGTCGATCGCGATGGAGCGTACGTCCGTCGCGCCTGCCGGTGTCCGCACCTCGTAGCTGGTGGCCTCGTCGGCCGCGATCAGGGCCGTACCGCCGCCGTCGATCGTCGCGCAACCACCGCCCGTCTGCTGCCAGTTGCCGTCCGCGAGGCGGATGCCGGCGCCGTCCTGGTCGCCGGTCCAGCGCAGGCCGACGTAGGACGCGGCGAAGGTCGTGGTGGCCGGGGCGGTGCCGGTGGCGGTCGCCGTGCGGGTGGCCGGGAAGGTCTCCGGCTTGGTGCCCGAGGGGGCCGCGTCGGTGTCGGACGTGGAGCCGGACGTGGAGCCCGAGTCGGTGGCCGCGAAGACCACCGGGGTCAGGGCGGCCCCGGCGGCTACGGCTCCGGCGGCCCCTATCACGCCGCGACGCGAGAGGGACCGCTTCCGGCGGTGGGACGGTGTGGGGGACGACGGTGTGGGGGTTTCGGACACGGAACTGACCCTTCCGGCAGTGCGCTTGAAGTATCAAGCAAACCTATCCGTCCCATCCGCCCCACCTGTACCGCGATTGCGGTACATCTGTGTGGAGATGGTGCGAAGAGTGCGGTCTCAGGCGCCCGCCCCGCGCAGTCGCTGCCGCGGGACCAGGGCCGACGCGGGTGCCAACCCCCGTCCGCCGGGCGCCTGTTGCTGCTCCCCCACCGGCATGTCGTCGCGCATCAGGCCCTCGGGGATGAGCACCGCGGCCGTGACCCCGCCGCTCTGCGAGTGCCGTATCTCCACGCGCAGGCCCTGCCTCTCGCGCAGCCGGTTGACCACGAAGAGGCCGATCTGCTTGGCGTCGAGGAGGTCGACCTTCTCGGACTGGATCTTGCGGTTGGCGTCGGCCAGCGCGTCGTCCTTCATGCCGAAGCCGCTGTCCTCGATCTCGATGAGGACGCCCTCCCGCAACCGGGCCGCGCGCAGCTGCACTTGGGTGCTGGGCGGTGAGAACGCCGTCGCGTTCTCGACGAGTTCGGCGAGCAGATGGATCACGTCGGCGACCGAGCCGCCGGTCAGTGACACCTTCGGTACGGCCCAGATCTGCACCCGGGCCGAGTTCTCGATCTCGGCGACGGCCGCGCGCAGGATGTCGGACAGCGGGATCGGGTCCCGCCAGCCCCGGCCGGGCGCGATGCCGGAGAGGATCAGCAGGCTCTCGGAGTGGCGGCGCATGCGCGTGGCCAGGTAGTCGACGCGGTACAGCTCGTGCAGCTCGGCCGGGTCGCGCTGTCTGCGCACCATCGCGTCGAGCAGGTCGAGTTGGCGGTGCAGCAGCACCTGGCTGCGGCGGGCGAGGCTGACGTAGACGCCGGAGATGCCGCTGAGGAGTTCGGCGCGTTCGGAGGCGGCCTTGAGGGCGGCGCGCTGGACGGCGGTCAACGCCGTGCTGACCTGGGCGAGTTCGTCACCGGCGAGGCGGCGCAGCGGGGCTTCGGCGTCGATGTCGACGCCCTGGCCGGCGTGCAGTCGGCGCATGGCCTGCGGGAGGCGGCGGCCCGCCACTTCGAGGGCGGAGTTGCGCAGGTCGAGGAGTTCGACGATGAGGCCGCGGCCGACGAGCACGGAGACGAGGAGTGACAGCAGCACACCGACCAGGCCGAGCACGACGGCGATCCCGGAGGCACCGAGCGTGTCCCAGCCGAACGGGTCGGCGGCGGCCGTGGCTCCCGTACCGGCCTTCGTCTCGGCCGCGTCGAGTCCGGTGAGGACTCCGCTCGCGGTGGAGTCCCAGTCGCCGAGGAAGCGGGCGGACGCGGCGGAGGTGCCGGGGCCCGCGCTGCGGACCCGGTTCTCGACCGCCTGGAGCTGGGTGTAGCCGCTGCTGTCGAGGAGCGTGCGGTACGCCGCCCGGTGCTCGGGCCTGAGGTCGGCGACCGCGGGTGCGAGCAGCGCGCGCTGGGTGGCGACGGCGCCGACGAACAGCGCGTACTGCTCCTTCGTCAACTCGCCCCCGGTACGGGCCGCGCCGAGCACTGCCTGTTCCTGGGCGACGGCCTCGCGGGCCCGGGACAGTTCGAGCACCACGCGCGCCTCGGAGGCGTCGGCGGCGGTCTTGTCGCCGGTGAGCGCACCGGTGACGGCGAAGCCGTGCTCGACGATCGCCGAGTAACTGGCGTACGTGGCCGTCGACTTGGCGCCCTTGGCGGTGGCTTCGGCGCGCAGTGCCGCCAGGCCCTTGGCATCCGTCTCCAGCTTGTCGATACGGCCCGGCAGCGTGGAGTCGATGAGCGCCGCGTCCGAACTGGAGTCGTTGACACCGTCGCGCAGGGCGACGGCTGCCTTGTCGGTGACCCCGGTGGCGGTCTTGAAGGCGCCCGGGGCGTCCGCCCGGCGCAGGGCGGCGGTCCGCTCACCCTGCACCGCCGTCACGAACTCGGCTACGGGGGTGAGGAGTTCGGAGTTGACGTCCTTGGCCGTCTCGGTGTCGGCGATGCTCGACGCGGTCGTCACCGCGGCGAAGCCCCACAGGGCCATCAGGGACACGATGGGCAGCATCAGCAGGGCGACGATCTTCGCGCGGACCGATCTGGGGCGCAGTCGGGCCGACGCGCGGAGGACACGCATGAGGGACCTCGTTCGGAGGATGGGGGAAGTGCGGGGTGGCTCGTGCGGCGGCCGCGACCTGGACGGTCGAAGTCCGTTCAGACCGTGGCGAGTTCGACCTCGCGGAGCAGCTCCGCGGCGATGGCCGACTCGTGGTGCTTGCCGGTCGGGGAGAGGGCTACGTAGGCGGAGGCCAGGAAGAGGAAGGAGCCGAGGACGACGGCGAGCGGGAAGATGAACTCCGTGGCGGTGGCGCCGGAGAGGGTCGCGCTGCTGGGGGCGAGGGTGACGCTCACGGCGTACATGCCGGTGTAGTGCATGGTGCTGACCGCGAGGCCCATGACGAGGGCGGCGAGCGTGGCGAGGACCGGGCCGCGGACGACGAGGGTGAGGGTGAGCGCGGCGGTCGCGGCGACGACGGCGATCACGACGGAGGCGATGACGAGCCCGGGGTCGTAGTCGATCTCGCCGTGCAGGTCGAGGGCGGCCATGCCGGTGTAGTGCATGGCGGCGACGCCGAGGCCGGTGCCAATGCCGCCGAAGGCGACCGAGGTGACGCGGGAGCGGCCGTATCCGGCGGTGAAGACGCCGGCGGCGACCACGCCGATCGACATCAGCAGGCTCAGGACGGTGAGCGGGACGTCGTAGCGGATGGGGGTGCCTTCGACGCTGAAGCCGAGCATGGCCACGAAGTGCATGGTCCAGATGCCGGAGCCGATGGCGACGGAGGCGAGGGTCAGCCAGTTCCGTTTGGAGGCGCCGTCGGCCTCAAGTGCCCTTACGGTGCAGCGCAGTCCGAGCGCGGCGCCGACGCAGGCCATCGCGTAGGACAGGACCGGGGTGACCCAGCCCGCGCTGAAGTGATCCATGTGGCCCATGGGGGAGGTTCCTCTCGGGCGTGGCGCGGCGAGACCGCGCGCGCAGGGAGTACCGCCGGTAACGAGGACCGGGGTTGGCTGATCATGACAGCCCTTTCCCTGTGGCATAGGGCGCGAAAGGGACCTTGAGGTCGATTGGCGAACAATAAATCCATGTGGTTTGGATAACACCGAACATGCGCATTTTTGCAGGTCAGGCGGGTGTTCCGTGGACCTCGTGTGAAGGTCGGTCGATCACGGTCGCCCCGGCCGCCGGACCCGCCGCCGTACGTACCGTTCGGCATGTTCCGGAGGCCGTCAGCGCCGCCGCCACCTTCGCCGCCGAACCGGGGTCGCGGACGAGGAACGCCGTCGTCGGGCCCGAGCCGGAGACCAGCGCGGCGAGGGCGCCCGCGGTGCGGCCCGCGGCAAGGGTGTCGGCCAGCTCGGGAAAGAGCGAAAGGGCCGCGGGCTCAAGGTCGTTGGAGACGGCGGCGGCGAGCGCGTCCGGGTCGCCCTTCGCGAGCGCGTCGAGGAGCGGCTGGGAGGCGACCGGCTCGGGGATGTCAGTGCCCTCGCCCAGCCGGTCGAACTCCCGGAAGACGGCAGGGGTCGACAGCCCGCGCTCGGCCATCGCGAACACCCAGTTGAAGGTCCCGCCGGTCTCCAGGACGGTCAGCTTCTCGCCCCGCCCGATACCGAGCGCCGCCCCACCGACCAGGCTGAACGGCACATCGCTGCCCAACTCCGCGCAAATGTCCAGCAGTTCGGCCCGCGAGGCACCGGTGCCCCACAACGCGTCGCACGCCACCAGCGCGCCCGCGCCGTCCGCACTGCCGCCCGCCATACCGCCGGCGACGGGGATGTCCTTGGCGATGTGGATGTGCACGGCGGGGTTGCGGCCGTACCGCGCCGCGAGCGCTACGGCCGCCCGGGCCGCCAAGTTCGTGCCGTCCAGGGGGACTTGGGCCGCGTCGGGGCCCGCGCAGGTGACGCGGAGTTCATCGGCGGGGGTCACGGTGACCTCGTCGTAGAGGCCGACCGCGAGGAAGACGTTGGCCAGGTCGTGAAAGCCGTCGGGGCGCGCGGCGCCGACCGCGAGCTGGACGTTGACCTTGGCGGGGACGCGGACGGTGACGCTCACTTGCCGGGCTCCTTGTGCTGGGCCTCTTGAACCCCTTCAACCTCTTCGGAGCCCACCTTGTTCTCGGCGCCCACCTTGTTCTCCGCGATGCGTGTGAACTCCTCGACCGTGAGCGACTCGCCGCGTGCCTGGGGGGACACCCCGGCGGCCACCAGTGCGACCTCCGCCGCCGCCGCCGATCCCGCCCAGCCCGCGAGCGCCGCCCGGAGGGTCTTACGGCGTTGCGCGAACGCCGCGTCGACCACTGCGAACACCTCGCGCCTGGAAGCCGTGGTCTTCAGCGGCTCGGGCCTCCGCGTGAGTGCGACGAGGCCGCTGTCCACGTTCGGGGCGGGCCAGAAGACGGTACGGCCGATGGAACCGGCCCGCTTGACCTCGGCGTACCAGTTCGCCTTCACGGACGGGACGCCGTACACCTTCGAACCGGGCGGCGCGGCCAGGCGGTCGGCGACCTCCGCCTGGACCATCACCAGGGTGCGTTCGATGCTCGGGAAGTGCTCCAGCATGTGCAGCAGGACCGGTACGGCCACGTTGTACGGGAGGTTGGCGACCAGTGCGGTGGGGGGCGGGCCCGGCAGCTCCGTCACCTGCATCGCGTCCGAGTGCACCAGCGCGAAACGGTCGGCGCGGTCGGGCATGCGGGCCGCGATCGTCGCCGGGAGCGCGCTCGCGAGGGTGTCGTCGATCTCCACGGCGGTGACTCGGTCGGCGACTTCGAGCAGCGCGAGTGTGAGTGAGCCGAGGCCTGGGCCCACCTCCACGACCACGTCGTCGGGGCGGACGTCTGCGGTGCGGACGATACGGCGGACCGTGTTCGCGTCGATCACGAAGTTCTGGCCGCGCTGTTTTGTGGGGCGGACGTTTAGGGCGGCTGCCAGTTCGCGGATTTCGGCTGGGCCTAGGAGGGCGTCGGGGTTGCTGCTCACGTTCCTAGGTTACGGGGCCGATTTCGTCTGCTGCGCCGTCGTGGCTGGTCGCGCCCACGCGGCGGAGCCGCAAATAGATACAGCCCCGCGCCCCTAGGGGATGGGGGCTGCGCCCCCTATCCCCTATCCCCCATCCCTCAGCCGTGCAGCCTTGTCCCGCAATGCGGCCACGGGCTCGAACCCCGTCGCACGTACAGCCTCTTCGCTCGGAACGTCTGTTCCTCCGCGCTCGCGTCCTGGGGGCGGCCGCTGCCGCCCAGGCTGTGCCAGGTGTGGGTGTCGAACTGGTAGAGGCCGCCGTAGGTGCCCGACGGGTCCACCGCGCCGGGGCGGCCGCCGGACTCGCACGTCGCCAGGCCGTGCCAGTTCAGCTGATCCGCGCCCTGGACCGACGTGGGCATCGGCTTCGTGCCGACCTTGACCAGCTGCGAGCGCGGCTCCCGCACCAGCTCGTCGTCCACTCGCCGCGGCTTCTCCTTGACGCCGTTGACCGTGCGGAGGGCGTAGGTGACGCGGCGCAGGCCGGGGTGGCCGGCTCGTTCGACGACCTCCGTGCCCTTGAAGAGGGTCGGGTCATCGGTGCGTTCCACCTTGAAGGGGATCGCCTCCTCGCGGACCTCGCGCGTCCCCGTCACCCGCAGCACCGTGATCGTCTGGCCGTCGCGCGGGAAGCTGTCCGGCGGGACCGAGGTGGTGTCCTCGCCGTGCAGGCCTACGCCGGCTTCCTGGACCGCCTCGCCGACCGTCGCCGCGTTGGTGCGGATCGTGCGGGCGCGGCCGTCGGCCATGATCGTGACGGTGCGCTCGGTGCGCACGTCGAGGGCGAGTCCGGCGCGGCCGATGGGCTGGGAGCGCGAGGTCGAGACGTAGGCGCCCTCGGCCCGTACGCCGAGTTGTTCGAGGGCTCCGTCGACCGTGCGTGCCGTCGTCCACACCTCGCGCCGCTGCCCGTCGATGGTGAGGCGCACGGGGCGGCCGTAGCGGACCGCGACCTCGTCGCCGCTGGCGAGGGGCGCGTCGCGGCCGGGGGCCACCACGTCGTGGGCGCCGACGTCGACGCCCTGCTGGGCGAGGAGTTCGGTGACGTCGTCGGCGAAGGTGTGCAGGGTGCGCGGCTTGCCGTCGACGTTCAGCTCGATCGCCTTGTCCTTGGCGACGAACGCGGTGGTGCCGCCGGCGAGGAACGCGACGACCAGCGCCTGCGGGACCAGCCGCCGCATCGCCGAGCCGGAGTCCGGGCGGTCGGCTCTTCGGCGCCGCCCGTGCCGTGCCGGTGTCTCGCTCGCCGGCTCCGCGGTGCCCGCCTGGCGCGGGAACACGGGTTCGTGCGCCTCGTAGGCAGGCCGGTACGTGTCCTCGTACACCTCGGTGTGCCCGTCGGTGTACACATCGGCGCGTACACCGCGGTCGTACGTCTCGTAGGTCTCGTAGGTCTCGTATTTGCTCACGCCGACACGCTCCAGAAGGCCAGAAGGGTCCGGATCGGGCCAACAGAACCTAGCGGAGCGACCGTCACTCTCCAAAGCGACGCGGCTACCCAGAGTTGTGTTCGATGCGTTCTGGAAGGCTCAATAGGCGAACGCCCGGGCCGTGTTGGCCGCCAGCGCCGTCGCCAGCTCGTCCTCCTCGATGCCCCGTACGGCCGCCATCGCGCGCACCGTGACCGGAATGAGGTAGGGGGCGTTGGGCTGTCCGCGGTACGGGGCGGGAGTGAGGAAGGGCGCGTCGGTCTCCACCAGGACCAGCTCCAGGGGGGCCACGGCGAGCGTGTCCCGCAGGTTCTGGGCGTTCTTGAAGGTGACGGTGCCGGCGAAGGACATGAAGTACCCGGCGCGGGCGCAGAGTTCGGCCATCTCGGCGTCGCCTGAGTAGCAGTGGAAGACCGTGCGCTCGGGGGCGCCTTCCTCCTTGAGGACGCGCAGGACGTCGGCGTGGGCGTCGCGGTCGTGGATGACCAGGGCCTTGCCGTGCCGCTTGGCGATCTCGATGTGCGCGCGGAACGACTGCTCCTGCGCCGCCTTGCCCTCGGGCCCGGTGCGGAAGTAGTCGAGGCCGGTCTCACCGACGCCCTTGACCTGCGGGAGTCCGGCGAGGCGGTCGATCTCCGCGAGGGCTTCCTCCAGGGCCGCCTCACCACCGGGTACGCGCGCTCCCTGCCGGGACCAGCCGTCGGGGTCGCCGTGGACTATGCGCGGAGCCTCGTTCGGGTGCAGGGCGACCGTCGCGTGGACGGAGTCGTGGCGCGCGGCCGTCTCGGCGGCCCAGCGCGAGCCCTTCACATCGCATCCGACCTGGACGAGCGTCGTCACACCGACCGACGCGGCCTTGGCGAGCGCCTCGTCCACCGTGCCGGACTGCATGTCGAGGTGGGTGTGGGAGTCGGCGACGGCCACCCGGAGGGGTTCCGGGAGCGGCGGCGCCGCGTTCTTCTCGCGGCCGCTACTGCTACCACTGCCGCTACGGCTGTCGTTGGAGGAAGGCATGCCCCGATCCTACGAAAGGGGCATGCCCGCCCGGTCGTCGGAGCCGCTCGGTCAGCTCGCCTTGCGGTGGAACGGGTGCAGGAGGTCGGAGAGGTGCCAGTGGTGGTCCGCACGCTCCGGCAGCGGGGTCACGGCGGCGGCGTCGCCGTCCGCACCCTCGACCGGCGCCGCAGTGGCCGCCCGGGGCCGCGGCGCCTGGTACTGCCGCTGCGCGGCCTCCCGCACCGACGACACCTGGCCCGCGCGCATGATGCGCACGACATGCCCGTCGCAGTTGAGGCAGGCGGGCCGGCTGAGCGGTGACGGCACGACCTGCCCCTCCGCCACGTACATCACGAACTGGTGGCCGTCGGTGTCGACGTGGTGCTCTATCTCGTACGACTGCTCCCAGCCGTGCCCGCACCGCATGCAGGCGAAGGAGTACGACTCGTTGACCACGGCCGTGGCAGCGCCACGGACGCCGGTCTGCCCTGCGATCTCACTCATGCCAGCTCCTGCTTGCTTTCCGCTGGACAAGCGCCCCCGGCGAGGGGATTCCCCCGGAATCCCGTTGGAGGCGAGGGACGGGTGCGTCCCTTCATCCAGTGGACGCCTCCGGCAGGGCGAATGCATCAGTCCTGTCGACTGTTGGAGGCGATTTGGACTTTCCTTGTCGAATCGCCCCGTCAAGCCGGTCCGGGCTTTGCATTTCGTGACCGCGCTTTGCCCCGCCATGGGGCGCGCGCTCATCGGAACAGCGCCCCGCTCAGAGGAAGCTTTCCCGCAGGTCAGAGGGTTTTTTGCGCAAGCTCAGAGGGGTTTTTGCGCAGACTTCGCCGCCACCACGGCATCGAACACCTCGCGCTTGGGAACGCCTGCCTCGACGGCCACGGCGGCGATCGCCTCTTTACGTCGCTCCCCCGCCTCCTCGCGCACCCGCACCCGCCGTACCAGCTCGTCGGCGCTCAGTTCCTCGGCCTTCTCCGGGGCGCCTTCGACGACGACGGTGATCTCCCCGCGCACACCCTCCGCCGCCCATTCCGCCAGCTCGCCGACCGGGCCGCGCTTGATCTCCTCGTACGTCTTCGTCAGCTCCCGGCAGACGGCGGCCCGCCGCTCGGCGCCGAACACCTCGGCCATCGCGGCGAGGGTGTCGTCGAGCCGGTGCGGGGCCTCGAAGTAGACGAGGGTGCGCCGTTCCCCGGCCACATCCCGCAGCCGCGACAACCGCTCACCGGCCTTCCTCGGCAGGAACCCCTCGAAGCAGAACCGGTCCACCGGCAGCCCGGACAGCGCGAGCGCGGTGAGCACGGCGGACGGTCCCGGTACGGCGGTGACCTTGATGTCCTTCTCCACGGCGGCGGCGACCAGCCGGTACCCCGGGTCGGACACGGACGGCATCCCGGCATCGGTCACCAGCAGCACGCGCGAGCCGCCGAGCAGCGCCTCCACCAACTCCGGTGTCCGCGCGGCCTCGTTGCCCTCGAAGTACGACACGACCCGCCCCTTGGGCTGCACCCCGAGCGCCTGCGTGAGCCGCCGGAGCCGTCGCGTGTCCTCGGCGGCGACCACATCGGCACCCGCCAACTCCTCGGCGAGCCGCGGCGGAGCGTCCGCGATGTCGCCGATGGGGGTGCCGGCAAGGACCAGAGTTCCGGGAGCAACTGTCACGTTTCCATCCTCTCAGGGGAGAGAGGCGGGACTCACACAGCCCTGTTCCCTACGATGGCGCGGTGACCAGTACCGCGTCCTCCATGGACACCCGGCAAGGGCAGGCCCCGCAAGACCAGCGGCCGTCGTGGCAGCAGCGGCTGCGCCGATTCGGCTACTCGGCGGGGCCCAGAAGCGACGTACGCGACCGGCTGGTGCCGCCGTACGCGGAGCCCAGCCCGCGGCTGTGGGCGGCGCTGGGCTTCTCGCCTGGGCTAGTCGACCGCATCACCCGCTGGTCGGGCTGGGGCGGTCCGCTGCTGGTCACGCTCATGGCGGGCGTGATGCGCTTCTACCACCTGGGCAGCCCGAAGGCGGTGATATTCGACGAGACGTACTACGCGAAGGACGCGTGGGCGCTGGTCCACCGCGGCTTCGAGGTCAATTGGGACAAGAACGCCAACGACCTGATCCTCCAGCACAACGGTCACATCCCCATCCCGACGGACGCTGCCTATGTCGTGCACCCGCCGGTCGGCAAGTACGTCATCGGCCTCGGCGAGCTGATCTTCGGCTTCAACCCCTTCGGCTGGCGCTTCATGACGGCGCTGCTGGGCACGCTCGCGATCCTGATGCTGTGCCGCATCGGCCGCCGCCTGTTCCGCTCCACGTTCCTGGGCTGTGTCGCGGGCGTCATGATGTCGCTCGACGGCCTGGCCTTCGTGATGGCCCGCACCTCGCTGCTCGACGGCGTGCTGATGTTCTTCGTGGTGGCCGCGTTCGGCTGCCTGCTCCTGGACCGGGACAGGGCCCGGGCGAAACTCGCGGCAGCGCTACCGATCGACGCCGACGGCCGGGTCCGCCCCGACGCCCACATCGCCGACACCCTCTCCCTCGGCTGGCGCCCCTGGCGCTGGATGGCCGGTCTGACGCTCGGCCTCGCGATGGCCACCAAGTGGAACGGCATGTTCTACGCCGCCGCCTTCGTGGTGATGGCCGTGCTCTGGGACGTCGGCTCCCGCAAGGTCGCGGGCGCGAGCAAGCCGTACGCCGCGGTCCTCAAGCACGACGTGGGCCTCGCCTTCATCTCCACCGCCCCGGTCGCGATCTCGGTCTACGTCCTGTCCTGGCTCGGCTGGATCCTCTCCCCCGCCAACGGCACCGGCGGCTACTTCCGCAACTGGGCGGCCACCGACGGCAAGGGCGGCTTCTGGAGCCAGTACATGCCGGACTGGGCGCGCAGCCTGTGGCACTACGAGCACGAGGTCTACGAGTTCAACGTCGGCCTGCACTCCCCGCACACGTACATGTCCAACCCCTGGAGCTGGCTGGTCGACGGCCGCCCGGTCTCGTACTTCTACGAGTCCCCGTCCCCCGGCGCGGACGGCTGCCCGGCGAGCGCGGGCGAGAAGTGCGCCCGCGAGGTCCTCGCGATCGGCACCCCGCTCCTCTGGTGGGCGGCCTGCTTCGCGCTCCTGTACGTCCTGTGGCGCTGGGCGTTCCGCCGCGACTGGCGCGCGGGCGCGATCGCCTGCGGCGTCGCGGCCGGCTACCTCCCCTGGTTCATGTACCAGGACCGCACGATCTTCTTCTTCTACTCCATCGTCTTCCTCCCGTTCCTCTGCCTCGCGGTCGCGATGCTGATCGGCGCGGTCATCGGCCCCCCGAACTCCAGCGAGACCCGCCGGGTCGCGGGCGCGGTGGGCGCGGGCGTCCTGGTCCTGCTGATCACGTGGAACTTCATCTACTTCTGGCCGCTGTACACGGGGACGGCGATTCCCATCGACCAGTGGCGGTCGCGGATGTGGCTGGATACGTGGGTCTAGCTGGGCAGACGCAGCAAGGGGGCGTGGCGATCCGCCGCGTCCCCTTGGTCGTTGCCGGCCGTTGGCAGTTCGGGGTCAGGAACGGTTCCACTGCATATACGTGGCGTCGCTGATGCAGGTGTACTGCATCATCTGGGCGCGGTCGACCGAGCTGAAGTTGTACGGAGTCAGGCACTTGCCGCTGTGTCGCGCGACGAGCAGCGGCCAGTTGGAGCGCGTGCTCGACCGCGCGGTCCACTGCTGGTTGTACCCGCCGTTGCAGTCGTTGATCTGAAGGACCGCGTAGTTGTCCTGGCTCGAATTCACGACCTCCATGCATCGGCCGCTGCTCGCGACGACCATCTGGAAATAGCCGCTGTCGGTCGCCCGCGGCGACCACTGCTGGTTGACGGTTCCGTTGCAGGTGTACTGCTGGACTATGGAGCCGTTGGCCTGGCCTGCTACGTCCAGGCACTTGCTGTAATAGAAGAGCTGGTACTGGTAGTAGGTCACGGACTGAGGGCTGACGGTCGAGGTGTCCGCGCTTGCCGGGGAGGTAAAGGTCAGGACGGAGAGGGACGCCGCAGCTAACGCCGCGAGTCTGGTAGCCGTCTTCCGGAGGGCGTGTCTTCTCATGCCGGTGATCTCCTCTTCGTTGGCTCCGATGCCGTGCGGTGGCGACGCTTCCTTCGAAACACGTCGAACGATCGGTGAACAGCGTGGTGCGCCAGGGGCTGCCTGTCGCCCTCTGTTCCGCTCAGCGGACCAGGACACGTGGATCCAGGAAGCGGTCTCTGTTAGGACAACAAAAGGCAACACCCCTCACAGCTTTCCCCCACGCCACTTACAGTCGGAGGACTGACAACGGGGAGGGAACAGCGTCATGCGCAAGGGGGTAAAGGCCACCGTCATCGGCAGTGTGTTCGCCGTGATGGTCGGCGGGGCGGGGTACGGGGCGTTCAACGTCGTATCCGCGTTGGATGGTTCGGACGGGATCGGCGGGGTCAGTGGTTCCACGGCCAAGAAGACCGGACCGCCCAGCAGCAGTGAGGTCGAGGAGACGACGAAGAAGTTCTTCGCGGCCTGGGAGGGCGGGGAGTCGGTGACCGCCGCGTCGTACACGAACAACGACGCCGCCGCCGACCTCGTGCTGGAGTCCTACAGCGGGGCCGGTCACATCACCAAGGTGAAGATCACGCCCGGTACGGCGACCGGGGCCACCGTGCCGTTCACGGTGAAGGCAACGGTGTCGTACGACGGGAAGTCCAAGCCGCTCAGTTACCAGAGCCAACTGACCGTCGTACGCGGCAAGACCACCGGGCGGGCCCTGGTCGACTGGCAACCGACCGTCGTCCACCCGGAGTTGAAGACCGGCGACACCTTCGTCACCGGGGAGTCCGCGAGCCCGGCGATCGAGGCCGTGGACCGGAACGGGACCGTGCTGACGAAGGAGAAGTATCCGTCGCTCGGGCCGATACTCGACGAGTTGCGCGACAAGTACGGTGACAAGGCGGGCGGTACGCCCGGTATCGAGCTGTCGATCAAGCACGAGGCCGCGGACTCGGCCGATACCACGCTGCTGACCCTGGAGAAGGGCAAGGCCGGCAAGGTGCGCACCACGCTCAACGCCACCGCGCAGGCCGCCGCCGAGAAGGCCGTGACGAAGTACTCGGAGTCGTCGATCGTGGCTCTACAGCCCAGCACCGGGCAGGTGCTGGCGATCGCCAACAACCGCAACGACGGCTTCAACGCCGCATTCCTGGGGCAGTTGGCGCCCGGCTCGACGATGAAGATCATCAGCGCCGCCACACTCATCGACACCGGGCTGACCTCGATGAACGGCTCGGCACCCTGCCCGCCCACCGCGACCTGGCAGAGCCAGACCTTCCGCAACCTGACGGGCCTGTCCCCGGACGAGGGCGCGACCCTCTCCGACAGCTTCGCCCGCTCCTGCAACACGGCCTTCGTGAAGTTCGCCGACGACGTCAAGGTGGACTCCCTCACCACGGAGGCCCAGGACCGGTTCGGGCTCGGCCGGGACAACTGGAAGACCGGCATCCCGTCCTTCGACGGCTCGGTCCCCGCGTCCGGCGGCCCGGACACCGCGGCCAACCTGATCGGCCAGGGCCAGGTGCAGATGAGCCCGCTGAACATGGCATCGGTGACGGCGACCGCGAAGACGGGCACGTTCCGCCAGCCGATCCTCGTCGCGCAGAGCCTCGACGGCCGCCCCCTGGCCACCGCCAAGGGCCTGTCGGCGAGTACGTCGGCCCAGCTGCGGGCGATGATGAACCGCACCGCGACCAGCGGCACCGCGGCCGGCATCATGTCCGGGCTCGGCGGCAGCATCGGCGCGAAGACGGGGTCCGCCGAGGTGGACGGGCAGTCCAAGTCCAACAGTTGGTTCACCGGTTACCGCAACGACGTCGCGGCGGCGGCCATGACCCAGGACGGCGGCCACGGCATCGACGCGGCCGGCCCGATCGTCCGGGCCGTACTGGCGGCAGGTGGCTGATCTCACTCCGCGGGGAAACGAACTCACCCGCACAGGACGGGACTCTAGGGTGGGCCTCGTCGTTGGGGTGTGAGAGGGCCGAGGGCGGCGGGGGCCCAAAGGGATTCGCGGAGGATCGGGAACTGTGGGCACGAGGGGCAAGAAAAAGGTCGTCGCCGAGCGGCGCAAGGCCAGACCCGCCGTCGTCGGCGGGGTGATCGCCGCGGCCGTCGTCGGTGCGGGCGTCGGCGCCTACGCGCTGTACGACGGCGGGGCGTCGGCCGAGGCACGCACCCAGGCCACCGCGGACCACAAGGCCATCAAGAAGGGCCCGTTGTCGGCGACCGAGGTGCAGACGACCGCGAAGCGGTTCCTCACCGACTGGCAGTCGGGCAAGGTCGCCCAGGCCGCCGCCACGACCGACAAGTCGACGGCGGCCACCGCCCTGCTCACCGGCTACACGAAGAACGCCCACATGAAGGGCATCACGGTCACCGAGGGCGCCCGCACCGGCGCCAAGGTGCCCTTCTCCGTGAAGTGCACGGTGTCGTACAAGGGCATCAACAAGCCGATGACGTACGCGAGTTCACTCACCGTCGTGCGCAGCGCGAAGGACGGCAAGCCGTACGTCCAGTGGCACGCCTCCGTCGTCCACCCCGACCTCGCGGACGGCGACACCCTGGTGACGGGCGAGTCCGGCACCCCGCCGATCAAGGCCTACGACCGTGACGGCGGCGAGCTGACGACCGCCAAGTACCCGTCCCTGGGGCCGGTGTTGGACGGGCTGCGGGAGAAGTTCGGCAAGAAGGCCGGCGGCAAGGCCGGCATCGAACTCCAGGTCATCCGGGGCAAGAAGTCCAAGCAGTCCGACAAGACCCTCGTCGAGCTGAGCAAGGGCACGCCGGGCAAGGTGAAGACGACGCTCAGCCCGACCCTCCAGGCGGCGGCCGAAACACAGGTCGGCAAGCAGAAGAACTCCTCGGTCGTGATGATGCGCCCGTCGACCGGCGAGATCCTGGCCGTCGCGAACGCCTCGCACGGCTTCAACGTGGCCTTCCAGGGCTCCCTCGCCCCCGGTTCCACGATGAAGGTCGTGACGTCGACGATGCTCTTCGAGAAGAACCTGATCACCCCGGACGCGTCGCACCCCTGCCCCAAGACGTACAAGCTCGCGGGCTGGACCTTCCACAACGACGACGACTCGGAGATCAAGAAGGGCACGTTCAAGATGGCCTTCGGGGCCTCCTGCAACAACGCCTTCATCAACTTCGCGCCCAAGTTGTCCAACAGCGACCTGACGACAGAGGCCCAGCAGGTCTACGGCCTCGGCATGAACAACTGGGCCATCGGCGTCCCCACCTTCGACGGCTCGGTCCCGGTGCAGAGCGGCGCGCAGATGGGCGCCTCGCTGATCGGCCAGGGCGGGGTCCGCATGAACCCGCTGAACATGGCGTCGGTCGCCTCGACGGTCGACACGGGCACCTTCCACCAGCCGTACCTGGTCTCCGCGACGGTCGACGGCCGCACGCTGGCGAAGGCCTCGCGCACGATGTCGTCGACGACGCAGTCCGAGCTGAAGGAGGTCATGAAGTACACGGCCGACTACGGCACGGCGGCCGAGGCGATGTCCGGGCTCGGTCCGGACTACGGCGCGAAGACCGGCTCGGCGGAGGTCGACGGCCAGAAGAAGCCCAACGGCTGGTTCACCGCGTACAAGGGCGACCTGGCCGCCGCCGGTGTGGTCCAGGCGGGCGGCCACGGCGGCGACACGGCGGGCCCGATCGTGGCGGCGCTGCTCAAGCTGGGCAGCAGCCTCGGCGGCTGAACCTCCGTGCCCCTACGGGGAGTTCAGGTCCCGACGGGGAGTTCAGGTCCCGACGGGCGTGGTGGCGGCCGTATAGGTGCGCCGCAGGAACCGCATGATCGTCTTCGTCTCGAACTGGACGACGGAGACGCCCTGTTCGGAGTGGAACTCCACCACGGCCTGCACCCGCCCGCACGGCCACACCCGCACCTCGCCGCTGCCGGCCGGGGCACGCAGCCCCTGCTCCAGCAGCTCCCGGTCGAAGGTCCATTCATGCGGTCCGGGCAGGCCGATACGGACGGCTCGGGGATCGGATTCGGGGTCGTACCGCAGGACGACGGGGACCGCGTCAGCATCCAGCCGGTCCACGTCCTCGTCGGTGACGATATGGGCTCGCGCGTACTGTTCGACTACGGACATCGGGCGGCCCCTTACGCTGAGTGACCTGTGTGAAAGCTATGCATCCGCTTCCACTACCCAAATGTCGCACATTTTCTCGGGAGCGCCCTCCGGGGCGATAGATCTCACATATCGGCAAGAGACTCCCTCGCTCTTGCAAAGGACTCGCAACAAGCATCTAAAATCATCCCGTGCATGTGCCTGACGGATTCATCGACGCCCCCATATCCGCCGCGACCGCAGTGGTCGCCGCCGGCGCCATCGCCGTGAGCCTGCGCGGCGCCCGCCGCGAACTCGACGAGCAGACCGCGCCGCTGGCGGGCCTGGTCGCCGCGTTCATCTTCGCCGTGCAGATGCTCAACTTCCCGGTCGCGGCCGGCACCAGCGGCCACCTGCTGGGCGGCGCCCTGGCCGCGATCCTGGTCGGCCCCTACACAGGCGTCCTCTGCGTCTCGGTCGTCCTCCTCATGCAGGGCATCCTGTTCGCGGACGGCGGCCTGACCGCGCTCGGCGTGAACATCACCGACATGGCGATCACGACGACGGTCGTGGCGTACGCCGTCTTCCGCGGCCTGGTGAAGGTCCTGCCCCGCACCCGCCGCTCGATCACCGCCGCGTCCTTCACCGCGGCCCTGCTCTCGGTCCCCGCGGCCGCCCTCGTCTTCACCCTCCTCTACTCGCTCGGCGGCACCACCGACGTCTCCCTCGCCAAGGTCGCCACCGCGATGATCGGCGTGCACCTCCTCATCGGCATCGGGGAGGCCGCGATCACCGCGCTGACGGTGGGCGCGGTGATCGCCGTGCGCCCGGATCTGGTCTACGGCGCACGCGGCCTGGAGCAACGCCTCAAGCTGCGCGTGAACGGCGAACTCGTGGACGCGCCAACGCAGTTGGAGCCGGTTTCCGCTGAGGGCGTCTCCCGCCGCAAGCTGTGGATCACCGGCCTGGTGGCCTCCCTCCTCCTCGCCGGTTTCGTGAGCTTCTACGCCTCCTCGAACCCCGACGGCCTGGAGAAGGTGGCCGCCGACCAGGGCATCGACCAGAAGGCGAAGGAGCACGCCTCGGCGGACTCCCCGCTGGCCGACTACGGCGTACGGGACGTCGACGACGCCCGGCTCTCCGGCGGCCTCGCGGGCGTGATCGGCGTGGGCGTCACGGTCGTGGCGGGCACGGGCGTCTTCTGGGCGGTCCGCAAGCGCCGTGGCACCACCTCGCAGGCGGCCTGAGATGGGCGCGGGCCACGCCCACCGCCTCTACCGGCACGGCCACTCCCCCGTCCACACGCTCCCCCCGCACACCAAACTGGCCGCCGTCTTCGCCTTCGTGGTGATCGTGGTGTCGACCCCGCGCGAGGCGATGTGGGCGTTCGGCCTCTACGCCGCGCTGCTGGGCCTGGTCGCGTACGCGGCCCGCGTGCCCGCAGCCTTCCTCCTCCGCCGCCTGCTGATCGAGATCCCGTTCGTGGCGTTCGCGGTGTTGATGCCCTTCGTGGCGGAGGGCGACCAAGTCACCGTCCTGGGCGTGCAGTTGAGCGTGAACGGCCTCTGGGGCGCGTGGAACGTCCTCGCGAAGGGCACCCTGGGCGTAGCCGCCTCGGTCCTCCTCGCCGCGACCACGGAACTACGCGAACTCCTCCTGGGCCTCCAGCGGTTGAAGCTCCCACCCCTCCTCGTCCAGATCGCGTCCTTCATGATCCGCTACGGCGATGTCATCACGGACGAGATGCGGCGAATGCGGATCGCCCGCGAGTCACGGGGTTTCGAGGCCCGGGGTGTCCGCCACTGGGGTGTGCTCGCGAAGTCGGCGGGCGCGTTGTTCATCCGCTCCTACGAGCGCGGGGAGCGGGTCCATCTGGCCATGGTGAGCCGGGGTTACGCCGGTTCCATGCCGGTGATCGACGAGGTGACCGCGGACCGGGCGCAGTGGTCGTACGCCCTCGCACTCCCGTCAGCCGCCCTTGTCGTATGCCTGTTGGGATGGACGCTGTGACCGATTCCCTTTCGCTGGAGGTCTCTGGCCTCGCCTTCGCCTACCCCGACGGCCAACAGGCCCTGTTCGGCGTCGACTTCACCGTCGCACGCGGCGAACGGGTCGCCCTGCTCGGCCCGAACGGCGCCGGCAAGACCACCCTCGTGCTGCACCTCAACGGCATCCTCACGGCCGGCGCCGGGACGGTGACGGTGGCCGGACTCCCGGTCGGCAAGCGGCACATGGCGGAGATCAGGCGCCGGGTCGGGATCGTCTTCCAGGACCCCGACGACCAGCTCTTCATGCCAACGGTCCGCGAGGACGTGGCGTTCGGCCCGGCGGCGGCCGGGATGAAGGGCGCCGAGCTGGAGCAACGGGTGCGTACGGCACTGGAGTCGGTGGGGATGGCGGAGTTCGCGGACCGTCCCCCGCACCACCTGTCGTTCGGCCAGCGTCGCCGAGTAGCGGTGGCAACGGTCCTGGCGATGGAACCGGAGATCCTCGTCCTGGACGAGCCCTCCTCCAACCTCGACCCCGCCTCACGCCGCGAACTGGCCGACATCCTGCGGTCGTTGGACGTGACGGTCCTCATGGTCACGCACGACCTGCCGTACGCACTGGAGTTGTGCCCGCGCGCACTGATCCTCAGCGAGGGCGTGATCGCGGCGGACGGCAAGACCGCTGAACTCCTCTCCGACGACGCGTTGATGCGCTCCCATCGCCTGGAGCTGCCCTTCGGGTTCGACCCGCGGTCCGTGACAATGGGCGCGTGACGTTACCGGCGGTCATTACCCCCGGGTAGATACGACTGTGCTACCGGTCAGTATCTTGGGCACGAAGGAGCCGCGCGCGCTCGTGCTTTCCGTCCCCGGGGGAGGTCCCGCCATGACCGACGACACCGCTGCCACCACTGACACCGCTGTCGACACCCGCCCGACGAAGATCATGTACGTCGCCGAGGCCACCGCCCACGGCGGCCGGGACGGCTTCGTCAGCAGCCTGGACGGCCAGCTCGCCCTCCAGGTCGCGATGCCCCCGGCGCTGGGCGGCGACGGCAACGGCACCAACCCCGAGCAGCTCTTCGCGGCCGGCTACAGCTCCTGCTTCCACAACGCGCTCGTCCTGGTCGGCCGTAGAGCGGGCTTCGACCTGACCGGTTCCACGGTCGCCGCGAAGGTGGGCATCGGCCCCAACAAGCAGAAGGGCTACGGCCTCGCGGTCGCTCTGAGCGTGTCCCTCCCGATCCTCGACCAGGGCATCGCGGCGAAGCTGGTGGACGCGGCGCACGAGGTCTGCCCGTACTCGAACGCGACCCGCGGGAACATCGACGTCACGATCCTGCTTGGTTGAGAGAGAGGCCGGACGGCAGAACTAGGAGCGCGGACGTGGACGTGAACGGCGTGGTGGCCGAGGGCTTCGAGCCGGTCAGGGATGCGTTCGTACGGAACTTCGAGGCGCGCGGGGACCGGGGCGCGGCGGTGACGGTGTACCGGCACGGACACCGGGTCGTAGATCTCTGGGCGGGCACGAAGGACGTAGACGGCACCGCACCCTGGGAACAGGACACGGCCCAGATCGTCCGCTCGGCGACGAAGGGCGTGGCGGCCGCCGTACTGCTCCTGCTGGCGCAGCGCGGGGAACTGGACCTGGACGCTCCGGTGGGCGAGTACTGGCCGGAGTACAAGACGGCCGGCAAGGAGCACACCCGGGTGTGGCACCTGCTGGCCCACCGCGCGGGCGTACCGGTACTGGACCACCCGCTGACCCCGGCGCAGGCCGCCGACCCGGTGCTGAGCGCTACGGCGGTGGCGGCGCAGGCGCCGGTGTGGGAGCCGGGCACGGACCACGGGTACCACGCGCAGACGTACAGCTGGCTGACCGGTGAGCTGGTGCGGCGGGTGACGGGCCGGTCGATCGGCGAGTTGATCGCGGACGAGATCGCGGGTCCGGTCGGGGCGGAGCTGTGGGTGGGCCTGCCGGCGTCCTCGGCGGACCGGGTGGGCCGAGTCGCCCAGCTGGAAGCCCCGACAACGGACTCGAGCGCGCTCCGCATGCGCCCCAAGCGGTCGGTCTCCGAGGCGTACGCGAACCCCGATTCCCTCACCCGGCGCGCGTTCGGGGCAATCACCCCGATGCCGGACGAGAACGACCCGGCGTACCGGGCGGCCGAACTCCCCGCGTCGAACGGCATCGCGACGGCGGACGGACTGGCCCGTTTCTACGCGTCGCTGATCGGTGAAGTGGACGGCGGGGTACGGCTGTTCACCCCCGAGACGGCCGAGCTGGCCCGCACGGAACGCTCCTCGGGCCCGGACCGCGTCCTCGTGATCAACACCCGTTTCGGCCTCGGCTACATGCTGCACGGCGGCGCGTCCCCGCTCCTCTCGGACGGCTCCTTCGGCCACCCGGGCCGAGGCGGCGCACTGGGCTTCGCCGACCCGGAGTCGGGCACCGCGTTCGGGTATGTGACGAATTCGTTCCGCAAGAGCGTTACGGCTGATCCACGGGCGCAGGCGCTGGTCAGGGCGGTGCGCACCGCCCTGTCGTAGCGCACTGGTACGGCTGCGGCCGTCGGCGACACGGCCGGCGTTCACGGCACTGGGGCAACAATGGGGTATGCGCTGCTGCTTCTCGGCTCCCCTCGCGGCCCTCGCCGCGCTGCCCACTCCGTACGACGTCCTGCGCTCCGGAACGCTGCTCGCCCCGGCCCTGCTGCGTGCCGCCCACGCCGGTCTCCCGCGCGGCAGGTACCGCCAACCAGCCGCCGTCCACCTGGAGTTGGTGACACTCACCGAGGACAGCGCCATCATCACCTGGCACACCCGAACGCCGGGCACCGACGACGGCTTCGGCCACCCGCTCCCCGCGGTCACCGAGGGCGAGGTCGTCTACGGCACCCACCCGGCCCGGCTCAACCGCACCGCGGCCGAGGACCGGCCCACCGCGCACCACCAGGTGGAGCTGACCGGCCTGGAGCCCGGGCAGACGTACTACTACCGGGCACGTTCCCGGGGCGTGACCGCCGTACCGACGCCGTTGCAGCACGTGCGCGGGAACGCCGTCGGCACCTCGCGGCACGGCCTCGCCTCCCTGACCGGCACGTACTCCTTCACCACGCCCCAACCCCCGCCCGGCAGGCACCTGTTGTCCATCGCCCTCTGCAACGACCTGCACCTCGGCGAGACCACCGCGGGCCGCATGGCGGGCTTCCCCCTGCTGCGCGGGGTGTCGCAGGCGGCGGGCCTCGCCGCCTATCCGGAGATCATGACCCGGGCCCTGGTCGAGGAGGCCAAGCGGCGCGGGGCGGACGTCCTGCTCGCCGCCGGGGACATCTCGGCGGGCGGCTCGCCGCGGGACCTGGCCGAAGCCAGACGCATCCTGGACGGCTTCGGCACGCTCGGCCGGGACTACCTCGTCGTACGCGGCAACCACGACCGTGCGGGGAGCTCCGCCGACACGTTCCGCGAGGGGTTCCGCGAAGGCTTCGGCGGCGGTGACGGGCCCGGGTACTTCGCCCACGATCTCGGCGGGCTGCGGATCATCGGGCTCGACACGTATGCCAAGGCCGGCAACGGGGGTGACGCGGGTGGGCTCGGTGAGGAGCAGCTGTCCTGGTTCCGGGGCCGGCTCAGGGCCGAACCGGACCGGCCGACCGTCGTCTTCGGTCACCATCCGCTGACGGTACGGGACTCTGTGTTTCCGGTGACTCGGGGGCAGCAGCTGGATCGGCGGCAGGCGCGCGCGATCGTCGACGCGTATGCCTCGGCGCCGGGGGTTTTCCTGCACCACGCGGGCCATACCCACCGGAACAAGCGGACGCCGCTGGTGCGGGCGCCGCATGTCGTGCAGCAGGAGGTCACCGCCGCGAAGGACTATCCCGGGGGTTTTCTGCTGCTGCGGGTTCACTCCGGGGGTTACGCCCTCAACCACTACAAGGCCGGTGGGATCGAGGCGCGGGAGTGGGGGGAGCGGTCGCGGCGGGTGGCCGGGGGGTTGTGGCCGCATCATGCGCTGGGGCGGTCGGCGACGGATCGCAACAGCGTCAGGGCGCACGACTTGTCCGGAGTCGGCTCGCTGGGGGTGTCTGTCGGCTGAGGACGGAATGGGCGGAGTGTTCGGGAGGTTGCCCGTCCATGACCCTCACGAACGACGCCGCTGACGGGCGCACGATCACCAACCCGCCCGCGCTTCACGACCCCACCCCCTTCGGGTACAGCCATGCCGTGTCGGCACCCGGTGAACTCGTCTTCATCGCCGGCCAGTACGCGTCCGACGAGACGGGCGCACCGGTACCGGGACCGGGCGACTTCGCCGCGCAGGTGGACGTGGCCTTCGCGCGACTCCGGTCGGCCCTGGCCGGAGTGGGCCTCGGCTTCGAGCACGTGGTCCGGCTGGGCACGTTCATCGTCGACCACGACCTCACGAAGCTGGAGACCCTGGGCAAGGCGCTGCACGCCCACTTCGGGGACCGTCTGCCGGCCCAGACGCTGAGCGGGGTCGCGTCGCTCGCGCTGCCCGGGATGCTGTTCGAGGTGGACGCGGTGGCCGTACGCCCCTGACCGGCGGTGGCGCCGGTCAGGGACCGTTGACGCGTGGGGGCTCCGGTCAGCCGTCGGACTCCGGCGACGGGAGGTAGGCGCCCGGTACGTCGTCCGGTGCGTAGATCTTGCTGTCGCCGGGGTACGGCTTGGTCCAGTTGTGGGTCTGGTACCAGGTGTAGCGGTTCATCTGGGTGGGGTTGGCGTAGTCGGGGACCGCGTTGGGGCCGGTGAGGCGTTGGTGGGACGCCCAGGTCTTCCACTGGGCCGCGAGTGCCTTCTCGGCCGCCGGTACCGAGACCGTCGTCGGTGCTGCTGCCGCCTTGGTGTCCTGGGGTGCCGGGGTGTCCGAGCCGCAGGAGGGCTGGGGGCTCACGCCGAGGGTCAGGGAGGTGCGGTTGGGGACCGCCGTGAACGGAGTGGTGTCGGCCTTCTTCGTGAACGCCCCGTACATCGGGGTGGCCGCGCTGTCGAGCTGGTTCATCGGGTGGATGCCGAGGATCTGCTCGATCGTGCGGACCATGGTGATCTGCGAGTAGTAGTGGTCGTCGACCGTGCTGTGGTTGGCGTACGGGCTGATGACCTGGACCGGGGCGCGGTGGCCGTCGACGTGGTCGAGGCCGGCCTGGGAGTCGTCCTCGACGACGAAGATCGCCGAGTCCTTCCAATACTTACTGTGGGTGATCTTGTCGACCATGCGGCCGACCGCGAGGTCGTTGTCGGCGACCTCCGCGGCGGCGTTCGCCGGGCCGCCGGTGTGGTCGTTGGAGAACCAGAACATGTTCAGGTTCGCCGGGCCGCTCTTCTCGAAGTCCTGCTGCCAGATCTGCTCTTTGTAGATGTCCGGGACGTCGAGGTCGAACAGCGGGAAGCCCTGCACCGACACGTCGTTGAGGGAGGGGATCGCCGAACCCGTCTTGATGGGGTAGGCGGTCTCGGCCCCCGTCGCGGCCATGTTCTTGCTGTCGCAGTACAGGTTCTGCCAGGTCGCGCCGGCCGGCTTGGTCTCCAGCGACTGGAACTCGCCGAAGTCCTTGACGGACTTCCCGGCCGCCTGCGCGCCGGTCCAGATGAAGCCGGACTTCTGGTGGCCGAGGACGTCGTTCTCGGTGTCGTAGCTGCGCGTGTACTCGCCGGCCGAGGACTCGGTGTACTCCGGGTTGTCCGACTGCATCAGCCAGTTGTGGCCCTCGGCGGAGTTGGTGCCGATGTCGTAGAAGTTGTCGTAGAGCCCGAACTGCTGCGCCAGCGCGTGCTGGTTGGGCGTCACGTTCGCGCCGAACTGGGTGAGCGAGGAGTTGCCGTCGCCCTGCGGGATGTCGCCGAAGACCTGGTCGTAGGTGCGGTTCTCCTTGACGAGCAGGAAGACGTGTTTGATCGTCGAGGGGTCGCCGAGGCGGGCGGGGACCGGGACGGCCTTGGCGTGGCTCTTGCTCGCGGCCGTCTTCACCGATCCGGGCGTCCAGCCGTTCTGCTTGAAGACCTTGGCCGTCTGCACCCTGACGCCGAGGTCGCTGGGCAGGGTGAACCGGGTCAGGCTCGACGTCGTGTCGTGCGTGTTGTGGCCGGCGGCGTCGGGGCGGAGCGCGTCCACGCCACGGGTGTTGGAGACGACGACCTTCTTGCCGACGGTGGTGATCTCCGAGGGGAAGTAGTCCGTGGGGAGCAGGCCGACGTAACGGGCGGGCTGTTGCGGGGAGCTGTAGCGGTAGACGGCGACCGCGTTGGCGCGGCCGAGCGTCACCAGCAGCCGGCCGTCGTCGGTGAGCGTCACCGCGTTCGGCTCGTAGCCGACCGATGCCTCGGGCCACGGCTGGGTGGCGATGGTCTGGACGACCTTGCCCTTGCGGGTGTCGATGACCGACACGCTGTTGTCGGCGGTGTTGGTGACGAACACCGCGCCCTTCTTGGCGTACACGGCGGTCGGGTGCAGTCCTACGGCGATGGTGCCGACGGCGGCGGACGGGTCGGCGGTGTCGATGACGCTGACCGTGCCGGTGGTGCTGGCGCCCGTCTTGGGGTTGGCCGGCACGTCGGTGCCGTAGGAGTTGATGGTGGTGTCGCCGGCCTTCGCCGGGCGCCCGCCCTCGTTGCTGACGTACAACGTGCCGCCGACCAGGGCGATACCGCGCGGGGCGGTGCCAACTGCCCAGCTCTGCTTGATGGTTCCGGTCGCCGCGTCGATCGCGACCACCTTGTTCTGGCCGTTGACCGCCGAGTACACGGTGGAGCCGTCGGCGGAGAACACGGCCGCGCCCACCAGCGCCTGCTTGGCACCGTCGGCCGCGATCGGGACGGCGGTGGGGCTCGCGAGGGTGCCGTCGGCGTTGACGGTGAACTTGGTGTAGCCGTTGGCCTGGCCGAGCCACAGCTGCTTGCCGTCGGGCGAGTAGGTCGGGCCCTCCTGGCCGACGGCACCGGTGCTGATGCGCAGGTCGTCCGCCGTGCTGGTGCCGATCTTCTGCTTGATCTGACCGGTAGTCAGGTCCATGACCACCAGAGAGGCGTCGCCGTCGGTGACCGAGGCCGCGAGACGGGTGCCGTCCGGGCTGACCGTCGACGACATGATCTTGCCGTCGTTGATGACGGTGCGGCTGCCGTACGGCTTGATGTACTGGTCACTGGAGATGACCTGGCCGTTGGCGGTGGTCTGGCCGACCTGCTGGGTGCCGAACTGATAGGTCGAGGCGACCGCCGTGCCCGTGACACCAAGGGCGACGGCGATACCCGTCGTCACCAGCAGTGCCCGGCGGCCGACGTGTCTGCCGAAGAGGTTGACCTGTTGTTTCTCGCTGATCCGACGCTGGCGAATTACCTGCACGGAACTGTTCCCTTCAGTGGGTGTCGAGCAGGTCGACGTTGCCGTCGAACTGCCACAGCGGATTCGGGGCGTCACCGGTCGAAGTCCGCACCAGGAAGTAGCCGTTGACTTCCTTGGGACCGTCGCCGTCCGCCACGAACCGCCCGTCCGAGGTGATGTCGAGCTGGTAGATCGCCGTCCCCGTGACCGCGACCCCGGGAAGATGCCAGCTCACGACGCAGCGCCAGTCGTTGCCCGCGCCCTCCTGGGCGGCCTGGCCGTCGCTCTTGGTGCACGCCGCCGAGGTCCGTAGCTGAGCCTCGGTGACGGCGGGCCGGTGGAGCTGCTCGGTCTGCATGCGGTAGAGGTGGGCGAAGGCCGTCGCGAGGGACTTCTGCACTTTCCCCTGCTCGATCCCGGAGCCCGTCGACGGCGTCGCCACGGCGACCGCCCCCACGGTGACGGCGGTCAGCGCGGCCAGCGGCAGCACTCCTACGGTGATCGCTCGACGCCCGGAGCCGTCGTAGGCCGGGTTGGTGAAGTCCCGCCGTACGAACAGGAGATAGGCCAGCGCGGTCGCGAGTGCGGCCCATGCCAGGCTGACCGCGACGCCGATCAGGAGCGGGGTGAGCTGGGCCGGGTTGGTGAACAGGCCGTTCCAGGCGATGAAGGCGTAGCCGGGCAGGGCGAGGCGCACGGCGACGGGCAGGGGCAGCATCTGGGCGACCTGCATCGCGAGCGCGACCAGCACGGGCAGCAGCAGTCCCATCGAGGACCGCCCCAGCGCGACCGACCCGAGGAGTCCGATCGCGGCGAGGGCCAGGGTCGGGGCGAGGGCACAGAGCCAGGCGAGCAGGACCCGGCCGGCCGCGTCCCCCGGCGCCAGCAGATGGCCGTCGAGACCGACCAACGGCTGGTTGCCGACCGCCACGAGCCCACCGGCCGCGCTGGAAGCGGCCAGCCCGGCCACCAGCACCACCATGACGGTGACGCTGGCCAGCGATTTCGCCACGAAGATCCGCGCGGGCGAACGCACCGCCACCAGCAGATGCCGCCAGGTGCCGAGCCGGTCCTCGGCGGCGAACACGTCACCGGCGACGAGCGAGGCCAGCAGCGGGAGCGCCCAACTGCCCGCGAACCCCAGCATGACCAACGGCCCGGCCCACCCCGTGGCGTGCATCCAGCGGCCGAAGAGAGTGTCGGAGGGAAGCGTGTCCTGCTGGCTCACCCCGGCGACGAAGAGCGCCGGCGTGATCCAGCAGGCGAGAACCAGCAACCGGACCCGCCACTGCGAGACCAGCTTGACGAGCTCGAAGCGGTAGCCGCGTGCGACGGAGACGCGACGGGCAGGGGCGACATGTTCGGCAACGACGGTCGCGCTCACCGGCCGACCTCCTGGTGCTGCGGCTCCCGCTGTTGCTCCTGCTGATCGGGCTCGGTGAGCGCGAGGAACGCGGCCTCCAACGGCGATACCACGGGGGCGAGTTCACGCACCGCGATGCCCGACCGCACGAGCTGGGCCACCAGTTCGTCGAGGGCGGGTATCAGCGCGTGCACGACGAACACCTCGGCGTCCTGCCGTATCCCGGCGTCGTCGACCACGCGGACCCCACCGGTCTCGGCAGCAAGGTCGCGTGCGGCCCGCGCATCGGAAGTCCGCAACCGGTACTCGAGTTCACGGCTTTCGGCGGCCAGCTTGCCCAACGGGCCGGAGAAGACGACCCGTCCGGTGGCGAGGATGGTGACCTCGGAGCACAGCGCCTCCAGGTCGTCCATACGGTGGCTGGAGAGCACCACGCTGGTTCCGTCGGCGGCGAGCCGGGTGAGGACGCGGTGCACATGTCTCTTGCCCGCCGGATCAAGGCCGTTGGACGGTTCGTCGAGCACGAGGAGGCGGGGCTTGGTGAGCAGGGCAGCAGCAAGCCCGAGCCGCTGCCGCATACCGAGCGAGAAGCCGCGGGCCCGGTCGTCGGCGACATCGGTGAGCCCGACCTGGTGGAGCACGTCGTCGATCCCCGCCGTCCGCGCGTCATGGCCGCGCAACGCGGCCAGCGCGGCGAGGTTCTGCCGGGCGGTGAGCGAGGGGTAGAGACCGGGCCCGTCCACGAACCCGGCGACACCGTCAGGGGCGGCGAATGCCCGCCCGACCTGCTTGCCGAGGATCTCCAGGCGCCCACCGTCGGCGACGGCAAGGCCCAGCAACAGCCCGAGCAGAGTGGTCTTGCCGGCCCCGTTCGGCCCGACCAGACCGTGGATCTGCCCCTGCGTCACCTCCAGATCGACGCCGTCGAGCGCGACGACATCGCCGAAGCACTTGGTGATCCCGCCGGCCCGGACCGCGTGGAGTCTCTCCATGAGCCCCTTCTTTCGAATCCTCAGGGACCCTAGGGGCACCACACATCACACACACAGACAGCCGTCTGAACGCGCGGGGAACGGATCGTCAAGTCGTCGGCAAGCCGGGTGAAGGAACGGTCAACCAGCCCGCAACATAAGCCCGATCCCGGCCACGAGCAGCACGGCGGCGGCGATCTACTGCCGGATCTCCCACACCAAGGACGAAGAGCAGGGGGTTCAACACTGGCAGGGTGGGCACCAGGCCGAACCCGCTGGACCAGTCGGAAAGAACGGGAGTGGTGAGTTACGCAGCTCGCTGACGGTGGCCGCACTCTTCTTAACACCCTCCTATCACCGCCGGCGATCTCTGATATGTCCTCAGGGATAGCCTTGTTCGATCCACGACAACGGGGGCGTGAAAGCATGCCGTTCGATCAGGAGTGGGCGGAGTTGAAGGCGAAGGCCGCGATGCGGCTGGACGGCGCGCCCGACATGGATCCCGGCGGACCGTCGCCCGCCGGCGCCGACCTGATCGTCAAGGCCGACGACATGGGGAAGATCGGCCACGCCGCGTTCCTGCTGCACCAGCACTTGTCGAGCGCCGGCAAGCATGCGCAGTCGCACACCGAGGCCGCCGCGAAGAGCCTGAAGAACGACGGCTTCGACATGGGCGCCGCTCTGGCCAAGGCCGGTGAGGGCTGGCAGGGGCAGCTTCAGGTGCTGCTCGATGCCTGCGCACAGATCTCCAACCACCTCGACTACTCGGTGAAGTCGTCGAAGCAGGATGACCAGTTCGTTGCTGCGGAGATGCAGGTCTCCAAGATCTCTGAGTACCTGGATGTGCCGCCGTCCACCTCGGATTCCGACGCACCCCATGTTCCGAAGGCGGAAGGTCCCATCATGTGACGGCTGGTCAGCGTAGGGATCAGGGATTCCGAAGCGGATCGGAACCCTTCGGAAATCGACGGCGGCGACGCCGGGAACGGCAGGGGGCTGATGCCGACTTTCGAAGAACTCTTCCATGCCAATCTCTCTGCCTTGCAGTCGGCGGCCGACGACTGGGCTGCCATGGCGGTGCTGCTGAACAAGGTCGCAAAGGAGGCCGGGAGCATGCGCAGCCTGGCCCAGGGCACCGAGTGGAAGGGCGAGAACGCCTCCGTCACCAAGCCGTTTGTCGTCCGGGTGTCGGACGAGTTCACCGACGCCGTCACTGAAGCGGAGAGCATCGGGAACCTGCTGAGTTCCGCGCACGACAAGATCACGGCGGCGAGGAACGACCTGAAGGTTCTCTGCGAGAATCCGCCTGCCGGCATCACGATCCACGCCGACGGCACGCTGACCAGTAGCGTCCAGCCACAGCGCATGTCGCACGGAGATCCCCAAGTGGTGGTGACGCAGGACGACTTCGACGCCCTGCAGCGACGCATCGACGCCATACTCGGCCGGGCAGCGGAAGCGGACTCGACCTGTTCTTGGGGCCTGTGGCAACTCACCAAGGACAAGCACGAGTTCGGCAGCACGTACTACGGCTCCCTCAAGGACGCGAGGACCGACGCCCGGCAGGCACAGCAGACCCAGACGGACTCGGAGGAGTACACGCCGCCCGCCAAGTGGGGCAGCGGCACCATCAAGCCCGTTGCCGAGTTCCTCAGTTACCGCTCCTGGATGGGTGGTGGCGAGGCGTTCCTGCACGGAGACATCAACGGCGCGATACAGGGCTTGATCGGCGGCGCTCCCTCGGCGGCCGGCGGCGAGGCCAGCAAACACCTCTCCAAGGGCGCGCTCCTGAGCGACGTACGCGGGAAACACCATCGCCCCACGTTCATCAACACGATCGGCAAGTTCGGAGAGAAAGTATTCAGCGCGCCAGTCGCTGCGGTAGCGACGGGGATCGACTTCTACTACTCGCCCAACCAGCCCCGGACCCCGGACGACACCCACATGGACACCCCAGCAGAACCGGGAAAGGTGAAATACCAATGACGCACTCCGCCGGCCCACCTACACGCGAGCGCCGCCGCCCGGATCTGCGGCACTGGCTGAAACCCCAGGGATCTCGGTTTCTCGTCCTCGGCATGAGCATGTCCGTCGGCGGGCTCGCCGGTGGGGTGCGCTCCGCGTTGGACGGCAAGGGGATCTGGACGATCCTCGGCACCTTCGCTGTGGGGATCTTCGGCTTGCTCATTGTTGTGAGCTACTTCGTCAACTACGAGCACCGGCGAGGCCGCCGCTGAGCCCCTTGCCGACGCGCGACAGCCCCTGCCCCACCGCGTGGAGAGGACCGGAGGCCTTCGAGCCACCTCTCCGCGCTTGAGATCCGGCTGCTGCGGCCGCCCCGCAGGGGAGAGCGGAAACAGGCTAACCGGCGCGCAGCATCAGCCCGATGCCGACGACCAGGAGCCCTGCGGCGGCGATACGGGGCGCTCCGAAACGCTCCTTGAAGAAGAGTGCCCCGATCGCCGCGCCGACGATGATCGACGACTCGCGCAAGGCGGCGATGGGAGCGAGTTCGGCGCGGGTCTGGGCCCACAGGACGAGGCCGTACGCCGTCACGGACAGGGCGGCGCCGAGGAAGCCGACGGCGGCGAACGGCCTTAGTTTCGCGATGAATTGGCCCCGCCAGCGGTGGAGGGCGTATGCCGGGACGGCCAGGCCCTCGATCGCCATCAGCCAGGCGATGTAGCCGAGCGAGGACCCCGAGGCACGCACGCCCAGCCCGTCGACGACGGTGTACGCGGCGATCGACACGCCCGTCGCCAACGCGGCCCCGATCGCTGCCCAGTTGGGCCGTCGCCCGCGCATTCCCCACAGGGCGACGCCGGTCAGGCCGGTGCAGGACAGGGCGATGCCGGCAACGGCCCAGGCGTTCGGTACCTCGTGGGCGAAGACGGCGGCCAGTACGGTCACGAGGAGAGGGGCGGTGCCGCGCGCGATGGGGTACGCCTGCCCGAAGTCCCCCAGCCGGAAGGACTTCATCAGCAGCGCGAAGTACACGACGTGGATGACGCCCGACACGATCAGGTACGGCCATGCCGCAGCCGCCGGGAACCCTCCGAACGGCGCCAGCGCCAACCCGATCAGAGCCCCGCCGCCCGCGATCAGTGTGAAGCCGACGAGCTTGTCCGCGATGCGGTGGGCGAGGGCGTTCCAGCAGGCGTGGGTGACGGCGGCGAGCAGGACGGCGGCGGCGACCTCCGGAGTCACGAGGACTGCTCGCGCACGTCCACGAGGGTGGCACCGGCCTGCGCGACGAGTTCCTTGGGTTCCATGGGGAACACGGCGTGCGGGTTGCCGGCGGCGGCCCACACGACGTCGTGCGTGAGCAGCGACCGATCTGCCAACACCCGTGTCTTCGTACGGTGCCCGAAGGGAGGCACACCGCCGATGGCGTACCCGGTCGTCTCCCGTACGACATCCGCCTTGGCCCGGGTGACCTTCTCGACGCCGAGCTCCTGCCGGACGAGTTCCAGGTCCACCCGCGATGCCCCGTCCATCAGCACCAGTACCGGAATCCCGTCCGCCGCGAAGATCAGGGACTTGCAGATCTCACTCAACTCGCACCCGATCGCGGCGGCGGCCTCGGCTGCGGTACGGGTGGCGTCCGGGAAGCGCCGAGTACGACCGACCAGCTCCCCGAGCCCCAACTCCCTTAGCGCTTCGGCGAATCGGGGGTTGGCGCCGGAGTTGTCGTCTTCGGTGTTGTTCGTGGTCATGGGGGCACGGTAGCGGCGGGTGTACTGGACCTGCGACTGAGTTCTGAACGTTGGGCCACTCGCTTCCTGGCCAGTGTCGGGCTTCCACGGCCCGAGTAAAGGGCGCTCCGCTGCGCTACGCGTCGCCTCCGGCGATGGCCCTGCGGGCCACCCTTGACACGGCCCGCTCCAGCCCGTTTCAGAAGCGAGCGAGCAGCCCGGAGGAATGGGGGGGCCGAGCTGCGAACGCCCTTGGGTGGGCTGCGTTCTGGGCCGGGGTGAGGGGACGCACTCGCGCCTCGCCAGCACGCCACCTCGGCTCAGCGGCCAACCCCGGGTGGGGGGGGTTGCTGGAAGCCGGGGGTAAATCTAACCACCGTCATGAGATGGGGCGCCGGGGCGGTAGGTGGGTCGGGAAAGTGTGACACTTCCGCTAAAACTGTCACACTTCTGCGGACCAGGTACCCCGGGGAGAAGCCACCCACTCACCGTTGGCCGCTAAGCCGGCCCGGCGTGCTGGCGAGACGCGACCGCGCACCCACCACACCGGCCCACAACGCAGTACAGGTAAGGGTGTTCATGCCTGGCCACCCGTTCCTCCGGGCCGCTCGCTCGCTTCTCAAACGGGCTGGAGCGGCCCTAGTCAAGGGTGGAGCGGAATCGGCGCAGCCGACGCGACCGCAGGGAGCGCCCTTTACTCGGGCCGCGGAAGCCCGACACTGGCCAAGAAGCGAGTGGCCCAACGTTCACTTCGATACGTACGTGACGAACTCGCCCCAAACGGGAGCGGAGAGAGCGACCTGCGCACCCAGCTTGTTCTTCGAGTCGCGGATGCGGATCGTGGCGGCGGGGGCTACGGCCACTTCGACGCAGTCGCCGGGCTCAGGGCCACTGCTGTGGCTACTTTTGAACCAGTTGAGTTCCGGCGTGCTCATAGTGCTCCCAGCGCCTGCTCGATGAAGGCCAGCGACTCTCTCGGGGGAAGAGCCTGGGTCCGGATCATCCCATAGCGCAACTCAAGGATACGAAGATCCCTGGGGATTGAGACCGGGCGACCGTTGAACGCGCCTTCGGAACGTCCGATCGCCGTACCGTCAAGGAACTTGAGCACCTCCATCTGGCCGTGCATCCCAGCGTGTTCCTCTCGGTTGGTCGGCATGACCTGCAACGCGACGTTCCTCAACCTCCCTACATCTAGCAGGTGTTCGAGCTGTCGGCGCAAGACATTTTTGCCACCAAGTGGGCGTTCCAGCGTCACCTGCTCCTGGATGAAGACGAGCGCCGGGGCGGGCTCCTTCTCGAAGACGGACTTGCGAGCCATGCGAGCTGCGACCTCACGCTCTATGACGTCTACGGAGAGCGCCGGTTGCCGGTTCTCGAACATGACCGTCGCGTACTCAGGCGTCTGCAGCAGACCGTGGACGTGATGGTTGCTGTACAGCAGCATCTCCACCGCCCGGTCTTCCATCTCCTTCAGCTCCCGCACCTTCTTCGGGTACAGAGCCTTCTGCATGTCCTCCATGAACGCCCTCAAGTTCCCCTGAGCGTTCAACAGTTGGTCCACCCGGTCCAGGAACTCCGGCCTCGGGATGCGTACCCCGCGCTCGATCTTCCGGATCATGTCCTCGCCGTAACCCATGGCCACCGCGAGCTCAGCCACCCGCATTCCCGCCGCCTCGCGGAAAACCCTGAGCATCCGCCCGACCGCCTGCACCAACGGCTCGATCTCGTCGCCGGGCTCGACATCCCAACCGGCTTCATCCGCACCCTCGTTCATGCCCCACCTCCACCGCGCTTCCGTACCCGTACAACCGCCGAGACAGCCGAGACAGTGCGGGACAAAGCCGAGACAGTAACGCTACGCACCAGCGCCATCACTCACCCAGAGAAGCAAAACCGGCCACGCTGAGTGACATGAATCAAGAAATCGCCGCCCCTCCCAACTTCACCGTCCTCCTGTCCCCCACCCCCAGAGGCGCACGTCTCGCCCGGCTCCTCGCTACAGAGCAACTCCGCGCCTGGGACGTCCCGTTGGACCGAGCAACCCAAATCGTCGCCGAGCTCGCCGCCAACGCATCGACCCACGGACGCGTAACCGGCCGCGACTTCCGGCTGACCCTGTACGTCGTCGCCGGAACCCTCCGTATCGAGGTGTCGGACACGCGCGGCGACCAACTGCCCCGGCTTCAACAGGCAGACCCGTCTGGTGAATCGGGGCGGGGGCTGCTTCTCGTGGATGCCCTGGCCGACCGTTGGGGCGTCACCCCGGGGCCGCGCCCGCGCAAGACGGTCTGGGCCGAGGTGAGGACGTGAGTGAAGAGTGACGTTCAGCCTCCGAGTGCCACGTCCTTCGTCTCCTCGACTCCCGCCGTACGACCCGGTGCCGTGTGGTACTTCCAGTACAGGTTCGTGTGCGCGATGACCTGCTCCGGCGGCGGCGCACCCCACTTGCTCAGGTCCGACGTGGTGTGGGCGTCGCCGACGAGGGTCACGTCGTAGCCGCGTACGAACGCGCCGTGGAGCGTGGAGCGGATGCACGCGTCGGTGGACGCGCCCGCCACCACCAGGCGGCCGACCTGGGCGGCTGCCAGCACTTCTTCGAGGGAGGTGTCCTCGAAGGAGTCGGGGTAGTGCTTGGGGACGAGGGGCTCGCCGTCCCAGAGGTGGAGTTCGGGGACGTACTCCCAGTCCTTGCTGCCTGCCGGCACCTCCTCGTCGGAGTGCTGGACCCAGACAACCTGGACGCCTTCCTCGCGAGCCCTGTCGACGAGCGCGGAGATGTTGGCGACGACCGCGTCACGCTCGTACGCGTCGGCCACGACACCGACCTGGACGTCGATCACGAGGAGTGCGGTGTTGGGGCGTTCTGTGAGTGTGGTCATGCCCAACACGCTAGTCCGGCCCACTGACATCCGCGCGGTCCGGAGCGGTCCCTCCGTCACTGACGCGAACTGCCGCGCCACCCGAACTCGGTGACGCGGCAGATCAGTTGCCCGGTGCCTCAGTGCCTCGCGGCAGCCGCCTCAGGCCCGGACCAACTCCCGGTCCTCGTCGGGATCCGAGTCCTTGGAGTCCAGCTCGCGCAGGCCCTCGCCCTCGACGTCCACGTTGGGGAGGATCCGGTTCAGCCACTCCGGGAGCCACCATGCCCGCTTGCCGAGCAGGGCCAGCACCGCGGGGACGATCGCCATGCGGACCACGAACGCGTCGAAGAAGACCGCGACCGCCAGACCGAAGCCGATCATCTTGACCATGGACTCGCTGGAGGTGATGAAGCCCGCGAAGACCGCCATCATGATGACCGCCGCCGCGGTGACGACCCGCGCACCGTGCCTGAACCCGGTGACGACGGCCTGGCTGGGCTTCTCGCCATGGACGTACGCCTCACGCATCCGGGTCACGAGGAACACCTCGTAGTCCATCGCCAGGCCGAAGACCACGCCCACCAGGAAGATCGGCATCATCGACATGATCGGACCGGTCTCCTCCACACCGATCAGGCCCGACAGCCAGCCCCACTGGAAGACGGCGACGACCGCGCCGAGCGAGGCGAGCACGCTGAGCAGGAAGCCGAGGGCCGCCTTCAGCGGGACCAGGATCGAGCGGAAGACCACGATCAGGAGGAGGAAGGCCAGACCGACGACCAAGGCCAGGTACGGGATCAGGGCGTCGTTGAGCTTCTGCGAGAAGTCGATGTTCATCGCCGTGGTGCCGGTGACCAGCACCTGCGCGTCCGTGTCGGCCTTGATGCCGGCGCCCTCGTCACGGATGGAGTGCACCAGGTCCTCGGTGGTGACCGACGACGGCTTGGAGTCGGGCACGACGGTGATCGTCGCGGTGTCGCCGGCCTTGTTGAACATGGCCGGACTGACCGTGACCACGTCGTCGAGGGTCTTGATCTTGTCGGTCACCGTGGTGACGGCGGCCTTGGGCGCGTCGCTGTTCTTGGCGTCCACGACGATCATCAGCGGGCCGTTGAAGCCGGGGCCGAAACCCTCCGCGAGGAGGTCGTAGGCCCGTCGCTGGGTGGTGGACGTCGGCTGCGAGCTGTCGTCGGGCAGACCCAGCTGGAGCTGGCTGGCCGGCAGCGCGATCGCGCCGAGGCCGAGCACGCTGAGGATCAGGACGGCCGCGGGACGCCGTACGACGAAGCTCGCCCAGCGGGTGCCCATGTTCGGCCTGGCCGCCTTGGCCGCTTCCTTGGCGCTGCCGCCGCCCAGCCACTTGGCCTTCTCGCCGGTGGGCTTGATCCTGCGGCCCGCGTAGCCGAGCAGCGCCGGGATCATGGTCAGCGCGATGAACACCGCGACCACGACCGTGCCCGCCGCCGCGACACCCATCTTGGTCAGCATCGGCACGTTGACGACCGCGAGACCGGCCAGCGCGATGACGACCGTGAGACCGGCGAAGACCACCGCCGAGCCTGCCGTGCCGACGGCCCGGCCGGCCGCGTCCTCGCGTTCGCGGCCCTCGGCCAGTTCGGCCCGGTAGCGGGACACGATGAACAGCGCGTAGTCGATGCCGACGGCGAGGCCGATCATCATCGCCAGCGTCGAGGTCGTCGAGCCCAGGTCCAGCGTCTTCGCCAGGGCCGTGATCGTCGAGACGCCGATCCCCACCCCGATGAGCGCCGTCAGCAGCGGCAGGCCGGCTGAGACCAGCGAGCCCAGGGTGATGACGAGGACAACGGCGGCCAGGGCGATACCAATGATCTCGCCGACGCCCATCTCCGCGGCGGCCTGGAGCGCGTCACCGCCGACGTCGACGGTCAGCCCGGTGGCCCGGGCCTCGGCCGCGGCGTCCTCCAGGGCGTCCTTGCTGGCGTCCTTGAGTTCCATGCCGGCGACGTCGTACTTCACCGAGGTGTAGGCGACCGTCCCGTCCTTGCTCACGGCGTTCGTGGTGAACGGGTCGGAGACGGAGACGACTTCGGAGCCGTCGGCCAGCTCCTTCACCGTCTTCTCGACGGTCGCCTTGTTGCCGGCGTCGGTCATCTTCTCGCCGCTCGGCGCCTTGAAGACGACGCGCGCGGTGCCGCCGTCCGAACTGGAGCCGGGGAAGCGCAGGTCCAGCAGGTCGAAGGCCTTCTGGGCCTCGGTCCCGGGTATGGAGAAGGAGGTGGAGCCCGCTGCGGGCGCGTTGGCCGCGCCGACTCCCGCGAGGGTCAGCAGCGCGATCCATAGGAGGGCGACGTAGTGCCGTCGCCTGAAGGCGAGACGGCCGACTTTGTAGAGGAACGTGGCCACGAGGGCGTACTCCCGGTCAGGTCGTGGGGTTCTTCGGGGCAGGGGTGATCAACCGGTTGGGGACACGGGTGATCGGCCCGACGACGTGAGCGGTTACGTCAGGTGGGCGTGCAGGGTGACTACAGGGGTGGGTGAATCAGGTGGTGGGTACCGGTGCGCCCAGTGCGGGGAGCACCACGGCGTCGATGTACGACAGCAGGAAGGCCTGGGTGGGCGGCTGCTCGTCGATCATGGTGCGGGCGGCGAACCCGCCGATCATCATGTGCACGATGTACTCGATCGCCGGGTTGTCGGCACGGACCTCACCCCGGTCGATCGCCCGCTGAAGCATCGTCTGGAACTCCGCCATCTCGGGTTCGACGAGGTGTTCCCGGAACGCCTTGAGGAGGTCCGGGTTGCCGTGGATCGCCATGGCCAGGCCCCGCATGAGCGCGGAGTTCTGCTCCATCTCGCAGTCGTCCGACCGCATCGTGAGGGCGTGGAAGTCGCCCCTGAGCGAACCGGTGTCGACGGCCGCTGCCGAGGCGCCGGGCTTGTTGTGCCGCACCGCTTTGGCCACCAGCTCGGCCTTGCCGCCCCACTGGCGGTAGAGCGTCGCCTTGCTGGACTTGGTGCGGGCCGCCACGGCGTCCATGGTCAGGGCGTCGTAGCCGACTTCCCGGAGCAGGTCGAGCACGGCCGCGTACAGCTCGGCCTCGCGCTCGGGTGTGATGCGACTGCGACGCGCCGTTGCGACTTCAGTCATGCCACTCACCTCTCCGGATCCGAACGAGACGGTTTCGTACCGGCCTCGCTTAGTCATGAATGTAGCGCACCTTCCAACGAAACGAAACCGTTTCGTACGTGTGGAGAGTCACCCAACGGGTCGCCGTCGGGTCACGCGCTGAGCCAGCCCGGCGATTTTTCATAAGTTGCTCTGGTCCGTCCCCCGGAAAAGCATAGGGAGGTGAGCTATCTGCGCCTGCCGCACCTCAGTGGCGACCTCCTGAGCTTCGTGGCCGAGGACGACCTCTGGCTGGCCCCTCTCGACGGCAGGGGCCGCGCCTGGCGCCTCACCGTCGACCGTACGAAGGTCGGTCACCCCCGCTTCTCCCCCGACGGCCGCCATATCGCGTACACGACCTGGCACAGCCTGGTCCCGGAGATCCATCTCGCGCCGGTCGAGGGCGGTCCCGGCCGCCGGCTCACGTACTGGGGCAGCGCCGACACCCAGGTCTGCGGCTGGACCCCGGACGGCGACATCCTCGCCGTCGCCTCGCACGGCGAGCCGTTCTCGTACTTCACCTGGGCCCACAAGGTCCCCACCGACGGCGAACCCGGCGGCCGGCTCCCCTGGGGCCCGGTGTCCGACATCCAGCTCGCCGACGTAGCCGGCGAACTCCAGACCCTGCTCCTCACCGGCACCCCGCCGCACGAACCGGCCGCCTGGAAGCGCTACCGCGGCGGCGCGATGGGCCGCCTCTGGCTGCACGGCCGCCGCCTGCTGGCCGACCTCGAAGGCCACCTCCATTCCCCCATGTTCGTCGACGGCCGCATCGCCTTCCTCTCCGACCACGAGGGCATCGGCAACCTCTATTCCTGTTCCTACGACGGCTCCGACCTCCGGCGCCACACCGACCACGACGCCTTCTACGCCCGGCACGCGGCGAGCGACGGCACCCGGGTCGTGTACCAGTGCGCCGGTGACCTGTGGATCGTCGACGACCTCTCCCCGACATCGGTCCCCCGCAAGCTGGACGTGCAGTTGAGCGGGCCGCGCGCGGGCCGCCGTACGTACCAAGTCCCCGCCGCCCAGCACGTGGACGGCATCTCGGTCGACGAGACGGGCCGCGCGAGCGCCGTCGTCGTACGCGGCAGCCTGTACTGGCTCACCCACCGCGACGGCCCGGCCAGGACCATCACCGACACCCCGGGCGTACGGGTCCGCCTCCCCGAGATGCTGGGCTCCGGCGGACAGGTCGCCTACGTCACGGACGCGGACGGCGAGGACGCGATCGAGATCGCCTACCTCCCCCGCGCCACCGGCGACCGCGAGCCCCGCCGACTCGCCTCCGGCGAGGTGGGCCGCGTACTGGAGCTGGTGTCCGACACGGCGGGCGAGCGCCTGGCGATCGCCGCGCACGACGGACGGCTCCTGCTCCTCGACGCCACGGAGGAGACGAACGGTGAGGTGACGGAGCTGATCTGCTCGATCAACGGCCCGGTCCGCGACCTCGCCTTCTCCCCCGACGGCAGCTGGCTGACCTGGTCCCACCCGGGCATCGGCCGCTCGCTCCGCCAGATCAAGATGGCCCGCATAAAGGACCGTTTGATCGTCGACGTCACCAACGGCCGCTTCGAGGACGAGAATCCGGTCTTCACGAGGGACGGCCGCTACCTCGCCTTCCTCTCCTGGCGTGGCTTCGACCCGGTCTACGACGTCCACACCGGCGACCTCTCCTTCCCGCTCGGCTGCCGCCCCTACCTGGTCCCGCTCTCCTCGGCCACGCCCTCCCCCTTCGCGCTGACCCCGGAGGGCCGCCCGGCCGCCGGTGGCCTGGACGCGGCGGAGGACGACGAGGGCGCGGACGGCGCGGTGACGGTGGAGGTGGAAGGACTGGAGAACAGGGTGACGCCCTTCCCCGTCTCCGCCTCCAAGTACTCGGCGCTGTACCCGGTTTCGGGCGGCGGACTGGTCTGGCTGCGCTGGCCGATCTCGGGCGCGCTGGGCGAGACCTTCGCCAACCCGGACGACACCAGCGGCCGGCCGACCCTCGAGTACTTCAACATCAGCAAGGCGAAGAAGTCCGAACTCGTTGACCACTTGGACTGGTTCGCGGTGAGCGGAGACGGCACACGACTCGTCGTGGTCGACGAGGACGAACTACGAGCGGTCCCCTCCACCGAGTCCGGTGACAGCGACTCGACGGTCTGGATCGACCTCCGCCGCATCCTCCACGAGGTGGACCCGCCCGCCGAGTGGCGCCAGTCGTACGAGGAGGCGGGCCGCCTGATCCGCGCGTACTACTGGGACCCGCAGATGTGCGGCATCGACTGGACCGGGGTCCTGGACCAGTACCGCCCGCTGGTCGAACGGGTGGCGTCCCCCGACGACTTCGCGGACCTGCTCCGGGAAGTCCTGGGCGAGTTGGGCACGTCCCACGCCTACGTCACCGCGTCCCGCCGCAACGAGGGCCCGCCCCACTACCAGCGCCGACAAGGTCTGCTGGGCGCCAACTTCGTCCGGAGGGAGGGTGGTTGGACGGTCGCCCGCATCCTCCCCGGCGAGTCCTCCGACTCCAAGGCCCGCTCCCCGCTGGCCGGCACGGGCATCCGGGAGGGCGCGATCCTGACCCACGTGGACGGCCGCCCGGTGGACGAACTCACCGGCCCCTACCCCCTGTTGGCAGGCGCGGGCGGCACAACGGTCGAGCTGACCTTCACCCCGGCCGAGGGCGAAGGCAGGGCCCGCCGAGTCGCCGTGGTCCCCCTCATCGACGAACGCCCCCTCCGCTACCAGGACTGGGTGGCCAAACGCCGGGCGGTGGTACGGGAGTTGAGCGGCGGCCACTGCGGCTACCTCCACATCCCCGACATGGGCGGCTCCGGCTGGGCCCAGTTCAACCGCGACCTACGCCTTGAGGTGTCCCGCCCGGCCCTCATCGTCGACGTACGCGGCAACGCGGGCGGCCACATCAGCGAGCTGGTGGTGGAGAAACTGACCCGCACGATCCTCGGCTGGGACCTGACCCGCAACGCCCAACCGGTGTCGTACGCGTCAAATGCCCCCAGGGGCCCGGTGGTTGCCCTGGCCGACGAGGCGACATCCTCGGACGGCGACATGATCACCGCCGCCTTCAAACTCCTCAAACTCGGCCCGGTGGTAGGCCAACGCACCTGGGGCGGAGTGGTCGGCATGACCGGCCGCCACCAACTCGGCGACGGCACGGTGATCACGGTCCCGATGAACGCGGCCTGGTTCGACGCGTACGGCTGGTCGGTGGAAAACAGGGGCGTGACCCCAGACTTGGAGATCCTCCGCACACCGCTGGACTGGGCGGAGGGGCGACATGCGCAGCTGGACGACGCGATCAAGCTGGCCCTGGATCTACTGGCTCTCCACCCAGCGGCAACCCCGCCGGACTACGGCGCGGTGCCGGACCGCAGCAGGCCGAAGCTACCGCCGCGTTCTTGAGAGGGGAGGGGGCCAACTCCCTTTCTTTTAGGGGCGCGGGGCTGTATCTATTTGCGGCTCCGCCGCGTGGGCGCGCCCAGCCCCCACCGCCCCGCACCCGACAACGAAACGTGGGGCGCCCCCAAACACAGGGCGCCCCACGCAAACAGACCTCAACTACACGTCGTAGTCCTGGTCCGTCTCCCGGTCCATACGCTCCCGCGCACCCTGACCCTGACCCTGACCCTGACGCTCAACGTCCTCGTCCCGCTGCTGACCCCGGTCCCGCGCCTGGTCCTTGCCCTGGTCCATACGGTCCTTGGCCTTGTCAGCGAGGTCCTTGGCCTTGTCCTGGAACTGGTCCTTCATACCCATGTGGGTTCACTCCCGTACTGAGGGGGGACTTGTGGGCCCCTTGCTGGGGCCTCGACCAGATTCACACGCCAGGACAAACACCGCATTTCGATCAGTCACCCTCCGTGACACGCGCCGTAGCCCGCGCCGCAGCCCGAGCCGCTTCGTCCGCCGCCCCACCCGCCCCCACAAGCCCCGACCGCATCCCCTCCAACCGAGACCCGAACCGCCGCATCTCCCGCTGCCCCACCGACCCGATGACCCCCGGCAGATACCCCCGCACCCCCTGCATCCCCCGCAACCACCACTGCCCGTACACATGACTGGACCGCCGCTCGATCCCGGCAACGATCCGATCCACGGCCGGCCCCAGCGGATACGTCTTGTTCGACGGCCAGGGCAACCGCTCCCTCAACTCCCGCATGACCGCGTCCTGATCAGCCCCGCGCACCATGTCCGTGTCGGTCCACGACAGATACCCGACCCCGACCCGCACCCCCTTGTAACCGACCTCGGCCCGCAGGCTGTGCGCGTACGCCTCGACCCCGGCCTTGGACGCGCAGTACGCGGTCATCATCGGCGCCGGAGTGATCGCGGCCAGCGAGGCGATCTGCAGCAGATACCCCCGGCTCTCCATCAGCACCGGCAGAAACGCCCGCGCGGTCACGGCGGACCCGATCAGATTGACCTCGATCACCCGCCGCCAGGCGACCGGATCGGAGTCCAGAAAAGGCCCACCACTCGCGACTCCCGCGTTGGCGACGACGATGTCGACCTTCCCGAACCGCTCCTTGACCTCACCCGCGACCCGAGCCATCGCCTCGTGATCGGTGACATCGGCGTACCAGTGATCACTGTCGGTGTGCAGCCGCTCGGAGACCTGCTTCAGCGCATCCGGTTCCAGCCCGACGAGCGCCAACTTGGCCCCACGCGCGGAGAGTTTGCGGGCCAGCAACTCACCGACGCCCCGCGCGGCCCCGGTCACGACCGCGACCTGCCCTTCCAGACTGACCCTGCTGCTCATGCGCCCTCCTTGACCTGATCGCCCTGACTGAACTGCACGTACGTCGCGGCCAGTTCACGAATCCTCGCGCTGACCAGCTCCGGCGCCTCGACGGGCGTCATATGACCGAGCCCGGGAAGTTCGGTGATCCCGATGCAGTTGGGCAACGCGGCGACCAGCGCCCGCGCATGCACCGGCGGCGTCATCCGATCCGCCGTACCGACGAGGACGGCCGTCGGAACCGCCAACTCCCGTACGCCGCCGTCGAGATCGAGCGTGTCAAGCACCCGCGACCACGCGTACCGCACCGGCGCAGGACACGCGTGCACGATCCGCGCGCACGCCTCGACCATGTGCGGGGCCGAACCGGGGCCCATCGTCCCGTACTTGAGGATCCGCCGCGCGACCGGCGTGACCGGCCCGAGCGGTGCCCGCGTCCCCAGTATCTTCCGGGTCAGCCGGGTCCGCATCCGCCCGGTCCGCAACGGCACCACGAGCGACTCGTCGACCAGCCGCGAACTCCCCGTACTGCACAGCAGAACGGCCACCGCGTGCTCCCGGAACCGCGCCCGCCCGGCAGCCGCCAGCACGGTCATCCCGCCCATGGAGTGCCCCGCGATCACCACCTTCTCCCCGGGCGCGAGCGTCTCCTCCAGTACGGCTTCCAGGTCGTCGGCGAGCGCGTCGGTACTGTGCGCGACGGCCACCGGACTGCGCCCGTGCCCCCGCTGGTCGTAGACGATGACGCGGTGATCGGCGGCCAAGTCCCGTACCTGCGCGGCCCAGAAGGCCGTGGAACAGGACCAGCCGTGCGAGAGGACGACGGCGGGCGCGTCCTCGGGTCCGTGCACCTCGACGTGCAGCCGGGAGCCGTCGGCGGAGGTGACGGTGAGCTCGCGGGCGGGGACGGGCGGGGCGTACGGCCCGGACGAGACGTGCATAAGACGACTCACGCGCTGGCCACCTCCGACTCCGTTACTGTCTCCGTCGCTGTCTCCGCCTTCTTGTCGGCAGAAACCCGTACGACCTCGTACTCCGTGAGGTCAACTCGCCTGGTGGCCTTGCGGAATTCGGCCGTGGTGCCGGGCCAGATGGTCGTGTTGAGGCCGGAGGCGTCCATGTACCAGCTCGTGCAGCCGCCCGTGTTCCACACCGTGCGCTTCATCCGTTCCTGCACGCGCCGGTTCCACGCGCTCACCGCGCTCGGCCGGGCGTCGAGGGCGACGCGCCCGCCCAGGACGTCCAACTGCCGGATGTAGTCGGCGAGATAGTTCAGCTGGGACTCGATAATGAAGATCATGGAGGAGGTCCCGAGACCGGTGTTGGGCCCGATGACGCTCACCCAGTTCGGGAACCCGGCCGCCGAGGACCCTCGTAGCGCCTGCATTCCGCCCTGCCACGCCTCAGCCAGCGTGCGCCCTTCCGCGCCGACGACCCGTTGGGCGATCGGCATGTCCGTGACGTGGAAGCCCGTACCGAAGACGATCGCGTCGACCTCGGCCTCGGTGCCGTCGGCGGCGACGACGGTCGAGCCGCGGACCTCGCTCAACCCGCTTGCCACGACGTCGACATTGGGCTGCGCGAGAGCGGGGTAGTAGGTCCGGGAGAGCAGGATGCGCTTGCAGCCGATGCGGTAGTCGGGGGTGAGTTTGGCGCGCAGAGCCGGGTCCTTGATGGAATGGGCCATGTTCCGCTTGGCCAACTGCTCCACCAGGACAAGCTCGTTGGGCCGCTTGGTGAAGGCCTGCGTCTGCAACTCCCTTATGCCCCACAGGAGTCCCCGTCGCGCCTTGGTGGTGAAGGGCAGCGCGCGGTGCAGGGCGCGTTCGGCGCCGCTGATGGGGCGGTCGACGCGGGGCATCACCCAGGGCGGGGTGCGCTGGAAGAGGGTGAGGCGCCGCACGTCGGGCTGGATCGCCGGCACGATCTGGATCGCGGAGGCGCCGGTGCCGACCATGGCGACGCGCTTGCCGCGCAGGTCGTAGTCGTGGTCCCAGCGGGCCGAGTGGAAGACCTTGCCGGGGAAGGAGTCGAGCCCCGGGATGTCCGGGATCTTGGGGTCGGAGAGCGGCCCGGTGGCGGAGACGACGAGGTCGGCGGAGTAGGAGCCGCCGGTGGTCTCGATGTCCCAGCGCAGCCGCTCCGCGTCCCAAGTCATCATCTTGACCTCGGAGTTGAAGCGGATGTGCGGCCGGAGCCGGAAGACGTCGGCGACGTTCTCCAGGTAGGCGCGGATGTGCTCCCGCCCGGAGAAGGTGCGCGGCCAGTCGGCGTTCGGCGCGAAGGAGAACGAGTACAGATGCGACGGTACGTCGCAGGCGCAGCCGGGATAGCTGTTGTCCCGCCAGGTCCCGCCCACGCTGTCGGCGCGCTCCAGGACGACGAAGTCGGTGACGCCCTCGCGCCGCAACCGCACCGCGGCCCCCAGCCCACCGAACCCGGACCCGATCACCGCCACCCGCACATGCTCGCGTTCGGTCATCCCCTGTCCTTCCCTACGGTCACGCAACCGCGCCAGTGAACACTGGCGCAATCGGAGCGTAGAGCAGCTCCGTACTCATGGGTAGGGGGCGGGAGGCGGAAAGTTACCGAGGGTACGACGTAGGGTGCGGGCGTGGCGGAGAAGGCAGAACAGAAGCGCGAGTACCGCATGGAGGAGCTGGCCGAGGAGGCCGGCATCACGGTGCGCACCCTGCGCTTCTACCGCGAGCGCAAACTCATCCACCCGCCGCGCCGGGAAGGCCGTATCGCCTGGTACGACGAGACCCACCTGGCCCGCCTGCGCACGATCTCGGCGCTGCTGGAGCGCGGCCACACCCTCAACGGCATCGCGGAACTGGCGGAGGCCTTCGACCACGGCCGCAACGTCGGCGAGCTGCTGGGGCTGGGCGCGCCGACCGAGGAGACCCCGGTCCGGCTCACCCCGGAGGCCCTCGCCGACTACTTCGGCGACCAGGCCACCCCGGAGAACTTCGCCGCCTCGCTCGAACTCGGCTACCTCGGCACCGACGGCGGCGAGATCGTCCACATCAGCCGCCGCCTCCTCGACGTCACGGCCGCGCTGGTCCGCGAGGGCATCCCCCTCGCCGACGTCCTCAGCGCGGGCCGCCGCGTCCGCGCACACACGGACGCCCTCGCGGAACTCTTCGCGGACATGGTGCTGGCACAGGGCGGCCGCACGACGGAGGACCTGCAACGACTGCGCCCGCTGGCGAAGAGCGTCGTAGAAGCGGAACTCTCGATGGCGATGGACCGCCGGCTCCAGGCCGGAGGCGACGGTCAGGGACCTCAGAGGTCGTAGACCACCGTCACCGGCGCGTGGTCCGACCAGCGCTCGTCATGCGTGGCCGCGCGCTCGACGTACCCCTTGACCGCCTTGGCGGCGAGCCCGGGCGTCGAGACGTGGTAGTCGATCCGCCATCCGCTGTCGTTGTCGAACGCGCGCCCGCGGTAGGACCACCAGGAGTACGGCCCCTCGACGTCAGGATGAAGCGCGCGGACGACATCCACGTACCCACCACCCTCGGCGTCGAGGACGCTGCCGAGCCACTCCCTCTCCTCCGGCAGGAAGCCGGAGTTCTTCTGGTTGGCGCGCCAGTTCTTGAGGTCGGCGGGCTGGTGGGCGATGTTCCAGTCGCCGCAGACGACGACCTCGCGCCCGTCGGCGGCAGCCCGCGCGCGCAGCTCCTTCAGATGGACGAGAAACTCGCCCATGAAGCGCACCTTCTCGTCCTGCCGCTCGGTGCCGACCTCGCCGGAGGGCAGGTACAGGCTCGCGACGGTGACCCCGGGAAGGTCGGCCTCGACATACCGGCCGCTCCCGTCGAACTCGGCCGACCCGAAGCCGACTTGGACGCGGTCCGGCTCGCGGCGGGTGTAGAGGGAGACGCCGGCGCGGCCCTTGGCGGCGGCCGGGGCGTGCACGACATGCCAGCCCTCGGGGGTGCGGACGTGCTCCGGCAACTGCTCCGGCTCGGCCCGCACCTCCTGCAGACAGAGCACATCGGCGGAGGTCCCGGCGAGCCACTCCACGAAGCCCTTCTTCGCGGCGGCCCGCAGTCCGTTGACATTTACTGAGGTCACAGTGAGCACTCCGGCACGATACCGGCACACTGGACGGAGTCCGGATACCCCTTACGAGCTCACGAGTAGGCATACGAGTTTTCGCATGAACATACGCACCGTCCCCTTCGACCACCCCGACGCCGTGAAGCTGAGCGACCAGGTTCAGGCGGAGTACCACGTCCGCTACGGCGACGGCGGCGACGCCACGACCCTGGACCCGACGGACTTCGAACCCCCGAACGGCGTGTACCTGATCGCGTACGACGGCAACGACGACCCCGTCGCCACCGGCGGCTGGCGCTCCCAGGACGCCAACGGCGAGGGCAACGAGGACGGCGACGCCGAGCTCAAGCGCATGTACGTGATCGAACAGGCCCGCGGCCTGGGCCTCGCCCGCCGCATGCTGGCCGCCCTGGAGGAGAACGCCCGCGCGGCCGGCCGCACCCGCATGGTCCTGGAAACCGGCACCAAGCAGCCGGAGGCCATCGCCCTCTACACGTCCAGCGGCTACGAGCCCTGCGTGAAGTTCGGGTACTACCGCTTCCACGACGACAGTCGGTGCTTCGCGAAGGTGCTGTGACCGCGACCACCCCGGCCAGGGCCTGCCACACAGGACGCATACGGATCACCGTCGGCCGGGTTCTCGTCACGGGCTGGAGAGGGCTTCCCGGGGAGCGAGGCGGGCGGCGCGGACCGCGGGCCAGAGGCCGGCGAAGGCCCCGATGACGATCGTGGCGCCGACACCGACTCCCAAGGCCCACGGAGGTATGACGACCTGCCAGCCCTGGTAGACGGCGTAGCCCGCCGAGGCTACGGCGCCCAGTGCGGCGCCGCTCGCTCCGCCGAGGGTGGACAGCAGTACGGACTCGGTCAGGAACTGGGTGCGGATCTGGGCGCGGGTGGCACCCAGGGAACGGCGCAGGCCGATCTCGCCGCGTCGTTCCAGGACGGCGATGACCATGGTGTTGGCCACGCCGACGCCGCCCACGAGCAGGGCGATGCCGCCGATGCCGACCAGCAGGCTGGTGAAGGCGTTGTTGGCGGCCTGTTTGGCGGTGAGCGCGTCGGAAGGTCGGGAGACGGTGACCTCGCTGGGGTTCTCGGGGTTGACGGTGGCCGCGAGGACGTCGCGGACCTGGCCGACCTTGCTGTCCGCGCTGCGGAGGTAGATCTGGGTGGGCCTGCCGTCGAAGCCGAGCAGGCGCTTCGCTGCGTCCCAGCCGACCAGGGCCGAGGTGTCCAGCTCCGGCGCGAGCGGCGCCTTGTGCAGGATGCCGGTGACGGTGAACCACTGGCCGCCGAGCCAGATCCGGTTGCCGGGGTGGGTGATGCCGAGGAGTTCGGCCGTGGTGGCGCCCAGCACGACGGTCGGGTAGCGGGCCTGCGCGGCGTTGAGCCAGGTGCCGGCCGCCAGGTGCAGACCGACTGTCGTGGGGAGGTCGAGCCCGGTGGCGAGGACGCCGATGCCGCCGCTGGCCTCCTGGGGGATGTGGTCGTTGCGGTAGACATGGGCGTCGTCGACGCTGCCGGTGGCCGAGGCGGAGTCGACGGGAGCGATGCGTTCGACCATGCCCACGGAGCTCTCGGGCAGCGGGGCCGGTTTCCCGAGGAAGTCCTTTCCGGGGGTCACGGTGAGCAGATTGGTGCCCACGGAGGCGAGCCGGGCGTTGAAGGCAGCCTGGCTGGAGGAGGAGATGGCGATCACCGCGACCATGGCGGCGATCCCGATCGCGATGCCGAGGGCGGAGAGCACCACTCGGGCCGGGCGGACCCGCAGGCCCGCGCTGCCGACGCGCACGGTGTCGGCGGGACCGAGGCGGTGGGGGACGAGTTGCCCGGAGCTCACGACCTCACCTCCTCGTCGACCCGGCCGTCGAGGACGCGGACCCGGCGCGGGAGCGAGGCGGCCAGCTCCTGGTCGTGGGTGATCAGGACGACGGTGGTGCCGGACGTGTTGAGCTCCCGCAGGAGTTCCAGCACCGATGCCCCCGAGGTGGTGTCCAGGGCGCCGGTCGGCTCGTCGGCGAGCAGCAGCGGTGGGTCTCCGACGACCGCGCGGGCGATGGCGACGCGCTGCTTCCCGCCCCCGGACAGTTCGTGCGGGCGGTGGTCCAGGCGGTGGCCGAGGCCGACCCTGCGCAGCGTCCGCTCGGCGCGTGCGCGGCGCTGCCCGCGGGCCACGCCGGCGTACAGGAGGCCGTCGGCGACGTTGTCCAGGGCGCTGGTCGAGGGAGCGAGGAAGAACTGCTGGAAGACGAAACCGATGGCGCGGGCCCGTAGCGCGGAGACTTGGCGCTCCTTGAGGGTGGCGATGTCGTGGCCGTCGATGGTCACAGTGCCGGAGGTGGCCGTGTCCAGGGTGCCGATGAGGTTGAGCAGGGTGGATTTCCCGGAGCCGGACGGGCCGACGATCGCGAGGAGTTCCCCGTGCCGGACGCGCAGGGACACCTCGTGCAGCACTCTGGTTCCGCCGGGGTAGACGTGGCCGACGTCGCGAAGTTCCACCAGGGGGCCGGTCATTGGGCGACTCCGACCCGGGTGCCGGCCGTCAGGCCGTGGCCGCTGACCTCCACCCTGCCGTCGGCGAACATGCCGAGGGTGACGGAGATGATGGTGGACCGTCCGCCGGAGCCGATGACTTCGACGCCGTAGCCACCCTCGCTGAGTGCCAGCAGTGCGGTGACCGGCACCGTGAGCACGTTCTTCTTCTCGGCGGTCCGCAGGGCGACGGTGACCGGTGCCTGGGTGTAGGTCCCGGCGGCAGGGCTGTCGAGTGCGATGTCGACGCTGATGGTGGACTTGTCCGAGCTGCCGTCGGTGCCCGGGGTCACCGTGACGACCGTTCCGACCGAGGTGATCGTGCCCTGGACGGTCCTGCCGCCCGGGAGGGAGACGGTCACCTTTTCGTTCTTCCTGGCGAGCGACTGGTTCGCGACGTCGAGGTCGACGTGCACCTGCCTCTTGTTCGAGGTGGCGACCAGCACCGGCGTTCCGGGTGCGAGACCGGAGCCGACCGGGGTCTTGTGGGCGCTGATCCGCAGCGCTCCGGACGCGAAGACGATCCGGCCCAGCGCGACGGTTCCGGTCCGCTCGCCCGTCGGCAGCCCGAGGTCCTTCTGCCAGCGTTCTACGGCCCTCGCGGTGGCGGCGGTATAGGTGTCGTCGGCGGTGAAGCCGTCGTAGCCCATTGCTTGGAGGTTGGTCTCCAACTGCCGTACGTCCTGGCCCTCGTCGCCGGGTTTCATCTCGCGGTAGGCGGGACTGGTGCCGTACATCAGGACGACCGGGGTCTCGTCGACGCTGTAGAGCGGGTGGCCTCGGGTGACGGTGCGGCCGAGGCCCGGCAGAGCGGTGACGATGCCCGGCAACTGGGCGTTGACGGTGGTGGAACCGGAGTAGCCGAGGGTCCCGTCGACCTGCTGGGAGTTGACCAGGGTCTGCCGGGTCACCGTGGTGGTGTCCTCCTTCGGCCCGTCGGTGGTGGTGGCGGTCGTCCGGCCCGGGGCGGCCACCGCGTAGAGCGCGCCACTGCCGATCACCGCGATCGCGACCGCCGCGACGGCCCAGGTGGTCAGGCGCCTTCGGCGGCCGGGACGGCGGGTGGCGTCGTCCTGCGGCGGCGCCGCGGTCCTGTCGAGGGCGGTCACTGGCCGGCCCTTCCGGAAACCCCGCCCCCGCACGCCTTCATGGCGTCCTGAGTCTTCTGCGACTCGGCGTCGGGGATGTTCAAGGGCTTGTCCGCGGAGGGGTCCGGCACGTCGATTCCCTTGCCGCGCAGGCACCGTGCCAGCTTCAGCGCCTGGGCGTTCGCCGAAGCACTGTCGACGGAGCCCTGACCGTCGGCGCTGGGCATGTACTGCTTGCACTTCTCGACGGCGCTGCTGAACTTCGCGGGGTCGCTGGGCATGGTCAGCTTCGTCCCGTCGGCACCGGGGTCCGGCATGTCGACACCGTTGCGGCGCATGCAGGCCGCGAACTGCAGCCGGGCCTTCTGCGCGTCCTTGCTCTTCGCGGAGGCGCCGGCGGTGGGCGTCCGGCTTCCCTTGGCACTGGCGACGTCGTCGCCGGTGTCGTGTGCGCCGCACGCAGACAGGACCAGGACCAGCGACACGGCGCCGGCCGCGAGGACGGCGCGGGTCCACGGAACAGCGGACAGGGTGGGCATCGGGAACCTCACAGGGTGGGTGGGAAGGCAACGTCCCCGTAGGACAACAGGGCGCCGTTTACAGGGAGATAAGGACCACGCAAGGCCGGGCCGGCTCCGTGCCGACGCTTATCCCCCTGCAATCGCGCGCCTGGTTGGATGACCGGGCAACCGCCTGATCTGCCTGCTTTCCGTACGTCGGTCACCGTTGCGCGCCCCCGCGAGAGAGCAAGGAACCCACGTGCCATGAGAGTTCTGATCGCCGAGGACCACCAGGTCCTGGCCCGTACGATCGCCACCGGCCTGCGCCGTGAGGCCATGGCCGTCGACGTCGCCTCGTCGGGGGACATGGCCGAGCAGCAGTGCCTGCTCAACGACTACGACGTGATCATCCTCGACCGCGATCTGCCGGTGCTGAGCGGTGACGAGGTCTGCCGCCGGCTGGGCGAGCTCAGGGATCCTCCGCGCATCCTGATGCTGACAGCGGCCGGCTTACCGGAGGACAAGGTCTACGGCCTTGATCACCTCGGTGCGGACGACTACCTCACGAAGCCCTTTGAATTCTCCGAACTCGTGGCCCGGGTAAGGGCCTTGAGCCGACGGGTGACCGCACTTCCGGTGACGCCACTGCGGCACAAAGGGATCGAAATGGATCGAAGTTGCCATGAGGTGCTCGTTCATGGCCGCGCCGTCGAACTGACCGCCAAAGAATTCGCGGTGCTGGAGTTCCTGCTGGAGACCCGGGGCGAACCGGTCACCCACCGCGAGCTCCTGGACCGGGTCTGGGACGAGAACCTCGACTCGCGTACCAGCGCGGTGCGTGCCACCGTCAGCCGGCTGCGTACCAAGATCGGGGGAAGTGACGTGATCTCCACCGACACGGGAACGGGTTACCGGCTGTGCTGACTCGCCTGCGGCCGCGCACCGTCCCGCGTGGCCGGCTGACCTTCCGCGCCAAGCTGGCCACCACCTTCGCCTCGATCTGCTTCCTGGTCGGCGCCGCCGTGCTGGTCCTGGTCGCGCTGCTCGCGCGGCACGGAACCATGGCGGAGGCGTCGGGGCTCAAGATACGGATGGTGGAACCGGCGGCGACCACCTCGCCACCGACGGACACCTCGCAACCGGCATCGGGGCGCACCTCATCGGCCGGAGCCGGAGCGCACACCGGAGCGAACCCGGAGCTGGACCTCGTGCACATGGAGATCACCAAGAAACTCCAGGACGCGGCGCTGCGGCAGTTGATCCTGTGGCCTGCCGTCGGGCTGGTCCTCATGGCAGTCCTGTCCTGGACCACGGCCTGGTGGCTGGCAGGCCGCGCCCTGCGTCCTGTGCGAGAGGTGACCCGTGCCGCCCGCAGAATGAGCGGGGAGAACCTCCATGAGCGGCTGCGGCTCTCAGGACCTGATGACGAGTTGCGGGAACTCGCCGACACCTACGACGCCATGCTCGACCGGCTGGAGAAATCCTTCACCAGCCAGCGCCGTTTCGTCGCGAACGCCTCCCATGAACTACTCACCCCCCTGACCGTCCAGCGCACCAGCATCGAGGTGGGCCTCGCGGATCCGCTTCCGCACGGCCTCGCCGAGGTCCGCGAGGAACTGCTCACCGCCAACCGCTCCGCGGAGAGACTCGTCGCCGCGCTACTGGTGCTCGCGCGCAGCGACCGCGGACTCGATCAGGTCCAGGACACCGACGTCTCCGTGCTGGTCGCCCAGGCCGTGGCCGAACTGCGGTCACTCGCGGACGAGAACGCCGTCAACGTTTCCACGCACATCGAGCCGCTGACCGTCAGCGGTGACCCGGCGCTGCTCAAGCAACTGGTCTCCAACCTGGTACGCAACGCCATCCAGTACAACCACCCCCAGGGCGACGTTGTCGTCCACACCGGAGAAGACCGGCTGACCGTGACCAACACCGGCCCACTCGTCGACCCCGCCCGAGTCGATGCCCTCTTCGAGCCGTTCCGCAGGCTCGCCCCGGACCGCACCGGCACCGACGGACACGGCCTCGGCCTGTCCATCGTCCAGTCGATCGCCGACGCCCACGCGGCCACGGCGGAGCCCCGCGCCGTCGGTGGGCTCACGATCGAAGTCCGCTTCGCGCATGAACCTGCCCATCCGGGGCCGCGACTCCATGAATCGCCTCGCGTTCCGTCACCCGACGCTCGCCCGGAGTCGGGCCCAGAGCCCGTCGTTCTCACGCTCCGTCCGGAGTGATGTGCGATCAGCCAGGCAGCGACGACCTCTGTCGGGCACCCATCCAACAACCCCCGGAAAACCAAAGATCCCGCCCGATCAACAGATCGGACGGGATCTCGTCAACTATCCCTGAGCTAGCTCAAGAACAGTCATGCGGTGGACCTGTGGGGATTTGAACCCCAGACCCCCTCGATGCGAACGAGGTGCGCTACCAGACTGCGCCACAGGCCCCTGCAACGAGTGAAACTCTAGCATCCCCGTCAGGGTGCTTGGAAATCCGTTCCTTGCCTGGTCACTCGTTGGCCGCGCGGGGCCGTTCGCCGTCCTCGTACTGGTCGAACAGGGGGGTGCGGCCCCGCTCTCGGGCCCGGCGGGCGGACGCGGCGCGGCGGGCGTCGGTGCGGCCGTCCGCCGTCCCTTTGTCCTCCGACGGGTCCTCCGCGTCCTCGTCCCGAGCGTCGCGGGCGTCCATGGCGTCCCGTCCGTCACGGTCGTCCCGCGCGGTGGACTGCGCCTCCTGCTCCGGTGCTACGGAGCTGGAGCGGGCCGAGCTCCACGCGTCCGGTGCCCCGAGGTCCACGTCGGACGTGGCGCGCGGTGCGACCGGCGCGGTGACGTACGTCGGCAGCGGTACCGGTACCGGGTCCCAGCTGTCGCCCTGGCCGGGCCGGCGCTGCCGCTCGCGCTGCTGGTCGACCCACTCGGCGTGGTCGGTCTGCTCGACGAGGGCGCGGCGGTCGGCGGCGAGCGCGGACATCCCGGGGTCCGTCGCCGGTTCGGGTGCCTCGTCGGCGTCGTCGATCCCGGCGTCCACGGACACGCGCCTGCGCGGCTGACGCTCCCGCAGTCGCTGCGCGGCGACCTCGGCCTGGCGCCGGTCCATCTGGTAGGCGAAGCGGCGGCGTTCCTGCGTACGCAGGTAGGCGATGTACCCGCTGAGCAGGACCGCCGGTACGCCGGGCGCCCAGAGCAGGGCGAGCCCGCCGACCGCCGCGACGATCGCGCCGAGCGTGAAGGCGAGGAAGAGCATCACGGTGGTACGCCTACGGCGCGCGAGCACCTTCACCCGCCGGGCGCGCGCCGCCGCGGCTTCCTCGGCGGGCGAACGCCGCGCGACCGGCGCGCGCTTGCGCGCAGGCGCGGACGCGGGTGCGGACTTGGCGGACTTGGGCGCCGCCTGGGCCGACGCGGAGCCCTGCTGGGGTACCGGTTTTGACGCCTGCTCACGCGCCGGTTCACGAACCGGCTCACGCTCGGGTTCGCGCGCCGGTTCGCGGACCGCCCCGCGCTCCGGTTCGCGCGCCGCTTCCGGGCGCTCCTGGCTCTGCTGCCGGACGGGCGCGTGCACCTGGGGACGGACCGGGGGCATGGCGAAGGCCCGGACGTCCACCGAATCGGTGACGGCGTCCGGCACTACGGCGCTGGGCTCCCCCTCCTCGGTGGAGCGCGCCCGCAGGTCCTTGGCGTACCGGCGCTCCATCCCCGCCCGTCCGGACAGCAGCCGGATGGCGGTGCTGAAGCGTTCCGTCGGACGGGCCTCGTTCAGCTCGTCCTGCCTACGGAGCCACATCGGCACCAAGTAGGCGGCCCAGGCCCCGACAATGACTGCGTAGATGAGGCCGCTGCTGCTCACGCCTCACACGGTAGAGGGGTTTGCGTGAGGCCATCTGCCAATTGAGCCGGTGTGTCGCACGATCTGGCTGATATTTCGAGCTTTTTTTGTGATGGATGCGATCAACAGGCCGCTCGGTTGGCGAATTCATTGCCCCAAGACGGTCATTCGTCGATCAATTTCGAACACTTATTCCATTCCTGGGCTTCGGGTCCAACGGGCTTGCCGCTATGCGGGATTGTCGTGCGGGGTGCTCCGGGAGCGTGCCCGCTGCCAGCGGGCCAGCAACCCCTCGGGCACCTCTTCCGCGGTGAGGGCGAAGACGAGGTGGTCGCGCCAGGCGCCGTCGATGTGGAGATAACGGGGCCTGAGGCCCTCCTCGCGGAATCCGAGTTTCTCGACGACCCGGCGGCTCGGGCCGTTCTCCGGGCGAATGCAGACCTCGATGCGATGTAGTCCCACGGCCCGGAAACAGTGGTCGACGACGAGCGCCACGGACGTCGGCATCACTCCGCGCCCTGCCACCGATTCGTCCACCCAGTAGCCGATGTGACCCGAGCACATCGAGCCCCAGGTGATCCCGGCGACCGTCAACTGCCCGACCAGGCGCCCCTGGTATTCGATGACGAACGGCAGCATCCGGCCCGAGTTCGCCTCGGAACGAAGATGCCGGACCATCTGCCGGTAGGTCGGCCGGTGTGCGATCGGCCCGCTGGGGGTGGGCGGCGGAATGGTCGCCTCCCAGGGGCGCAGCCAGTCCCGGTTGCGCCGGTTGACCTCGCGCCAGGCCCGCTGGTCGCGGAGCTTTATCGGCCTCAGGACGATGTCGCCGTCCACCAGCACGGCGGGCCAGGATGGGCTGTTCAGCTCGCACCCCCACTGGTGTCGGCGGGTCTGGGGTGATCGCCGCCTCGGATCTGGTCGACGGCGTGCGCCAGCAGGGGCTCCAGGACGGCGAGGCCGTCCCTCACCCCGCCGGTGGACCCCGGCAGGTTGACGATCAGTGTGCCCCGGGCGATTCCGGCCAGACCCCGGGAGAGCGCCGAAGTCGGCACCTTGTCCCGGCTGTACGCCCGGATGGCCTCGGCGATGCCGGGCACCTCGTAGTCGATCACCGCGCGGGTCGCCTCGGGGGTGCGGTCGGTGGGCGAGACGCCGGTGCCGCCGGTGGTGACGACGGCGTCGTAACCGGCTTCTACGGCGGCCCGCAGCGCGGCCTCGACCGGGTCTCCGTCGGGGACCACCTGCGGCCCGTCGACGGCGAAGCCGAAGCCCTTGAGGCCGTCCGCGATCAAGGGACCACCCTTGTCCTCGTAGACCCCGGAGGCAGCGCGATTGGAGGCGGTGACCACCAGTGCGCTGTACGGCGCGAGCAGCGCACCGCCGACCGAATCGTCGAGCGTCATGTCCGGCTCCAGTCCCCCGACTTGCCGCCCGTCTTCTCCTCCACGCGCACGTCCGTGATGACCGCTCCCTTGTCGACCGCCTTGACCATGTCGATCACGGTGAGCGCGGCGACGGAGACCGCGGTGAGGGCCTCCATCTCGACGCCCGTGCGGTCCGTCGTCTTCACGGTGGCCCGGATTCGTACGGAGTCGTCCGCGACCGACAGATCCAGTTTCACACCCGACACCGACAACGGGTGGCAGAGCGGGATGAGGTCCGGGGTGCGTTTGGCGCCCATGATCCCCGCGATGCGCGCGGTGGCCAGGGCGTCGCCCTTGGGGACCCCTTCGCCGCGCAGCAGCTCGACCACGCGGGGCGAGACGAGGACGCGTCCGCTGGCGGTGGCGGTGCGCGCGGTCACGTCCTTCGCGGACACGTCGACCATCCGGGCGGCGCCCGCGTCGTCGATGTGCGTCAGTCGGTCGTGCGCAGGGGGTCCAGGGGTTTCCCCCCGGAAAGGCTCAGTCATGCTGTGTGGCGCTCCCGGTCCGGGCGTGTTGTGCGCGACACGGTACCGCCAACTCGGAGTACTCAGCCGAGCAGGACCACCTGGACCTCGGTGCCGGGCTCCACGGACTCGACGTCCTCGGGGACGACGATCAGCGCGTCGGCGAGCGCGAGGGCCGCGATCAGGTGCGATCCGGCGCCCCCTACAGGGGTGACTTCGCCATCGGCGTACGTCCCGCGCAGGAACTGTCTGCGGCCCTTCGGGGAGGTCAGCGCCTTGTCGGTGGTGAGGGTGGCCCTGGTCGTCGGGCGGTGCACGTCGTCCAGGCCCATCAGGGCGCGGATCGCGGGCCGGACGAACAGCTCGAAGGAGACGTACGACGACACCGGGTTGCCGGGAAGGGCCAGCAGCGGGATGTGGTCGGGGCCGATGGAGCCGAAGCCCTGGGGTTTGCCGGGCTGCATGGCGAGCTTGCGGAAGTCGATCCCGGCGCCCTCCTCGTCCTCGTCGCCCACGGAGGACAGCGCCTCCTTGACGACGTCGTACGCCCCGACGCTCACGCCGCCGGTGGTGACCAGGAGGTCGGCGCGGACGAGCTGGTCCTCGATGGTGTCGCGGAGGGTCTCGGCGTCGTCGGCGACGGCGCCGACCCGGTAGGCGATGGCTCCGGCGTCGCGGGCGGCGGCGGTGAGGGCGAAGCTGTTGGAGTCGTAGATCTGGCCGTCGGCCAACTGCTCGTCGGGCTGGACGAGTTCGCTGCCGGTGGACATGACGACCACGCGCGGGCGGGGGCGTACGCGCACCGTGCCGCGGCCGATCGCGGCGAGCAGGGCGATCTGCGGCGGGCCGAGGACGGTGCCGGCGTCCAGGGCCCGGTCGCCCGCCTTCACGTCGCTGCCCTTCGCGCGTACGTGCGCGCGTGCCTGCGCCGAGCGGTACACGTGCACGTGCCCGCCGGCGCCCTCGGGGGCCTGGCTGCGGGCCCGCATGCCGGTGACCGGGCCGCCGCCGAGGCCTCCGTCGGTCCACTCCACGGGGACGACGGCCTCGGCGCCGGGCGGGAGCGGGGCGCCGGTCATGATGCGGGCGGTCTCACCGGGGCCCACGTGGAGCGGCTCGGCCCGGCCCGCCGCGACGTCGCCGATCACCGTCAGGACCGCCGGGAACTCCTCGCTCGCGCCCGCGACGTCCGTGACCCGCACCGCGTACCCGTCCATCGAGCTGTTGTCGAAGGGCGGGAGCGAGACCGGCACCGTGATGTCCTCGACCAGGACGCAGCCCTGAGCGTCGAGCAATTGCAGCTCGATGGGTTCCAGGGGGCGGACGGTCGCGAGGATGTCCTCCAGGTGCTCGTCCACCGTCCAGAGGTGGTCGGGTCCTGCGGTGCGGTTCGCGGCGGTGCTCAACGTTGCTACATCTCCTCGGCTACGTAACTGCGAAGCCAGGCGCGGAAGTCCGGGCCCAGGTCTTCACGTTCGCACGCGAGTCTGACAATGGCACGCAGATAGTCGCCCCGGTCGCCGGTGTCATAGCGGCGGCCCTTGAAGACGACGCCGTGCACGGGGCCGCCGATCTTCTCGTCGGTGGCCAACTGCTGGAGGGCGTCGGTGAGTTGGATCTCGCCGCCGCGGCCGGGCTCGGTCTTGCGCAGTATGTCGAAGATGTGCGGGTCGAGGACGTAGCGGCCGATGATCGCGTAGTTCGACGGGGCGTCGGCCGCGTCCGGCTTCTCGACCAGGCCGGTCACCTTGACGACGTCGTCGTCCGCGGTGGCCTCGACGGCCGCGCATCCGTAGAGGTGGATCTGCTCGGGTGCGACCTCCATGAGCGCGATGACGCTGCCGCCGTGCTGCTCCTGGACCTCGACCATGCGCGCGAGGAGGGGGTCGCGGGGGTCGATGAGGTCATCCCCGAGGAGGACGGCGAAGGGCTCGTGGCCAACGTGCGGGGCCGCGCACAGGACGGCGTGACCGAGGCCCTTGGGATCGCCCTGGCGGACGTAGTGCATGGTGGCGAGGTCGCTGGACTCCTGGACCTTGGCCAGCCGACTCGCGTCGCCCTTCTTCTGGAGGGCGGATTCGAGCTCGTAGTTGCGGTCGAAGTGGTCCTCTAGGGGGCGCTTGTTGCGTCCGGTGATCATGAGGACGTCGTCGAGCCCAGCCGACGCGGCCTCTTCGACCACGTACTGGATCGCGGGCTTGTCCACGACCGGCAGCATCTCCTTGGGAGTTGCTTTGGTGGCCGGCAGGAACCTGGTGCCGAGACCGGCTGCGGGGATGACAGCCTTGCTGATCCTGGGGTGCGACTGAGTCATGCCCGAACCTTATCCGGTGCCTTTGTGGTGAATCTGTGGCTCCGGTTAAAACGCTCTCATATGAGCACATTAGGAAGGGTACGGGTGGGACCTGTGCGTCACCTAGGACATGAACCTGAGCCTGACAAGCGAATGTTGCGACGAGAGTTCGTCACGGTGAGGAACAGGTTGACGGCCGATGACGTACGAGAGGCCGCCGTCGCGCTCGCCCAGCGCGCCCTGGAACTGCCCGAGTTGGCGCACGCGCGCACGGTGGCGGCGTACGTCTCCGTAGGGAGCGAACCCGGAACGCCCGTACTCCTGGACGCACTCCGCGCGCGGGGCATCGACGTCCTGCTCCCCGTACTGCTCCCGGACAACGACCTGGACTGGGGTTACTACGACGGCGAAGGTTCGCTCGCGCTGGTCCGACACGGCGGAAAGATGGCCCTGTTGGAGCCCTCCAGCGAGCGGCTCGGCCCGGACGCCGTGAGCGGCGCCGACGTCGTTCTGCTGCCCGGTCTGGCGGTCGACGGGCGCGGGATGCGCCTGGGACGCGGCGGGGGGTCGTACGACCGCGTGCTGGCGCGGCTGGAGCGGGCGGGTGTCCATCCCTCACTGGTGGTGCTGCTGTACGACTCCGAGGTCGTCGAGCACGTGCCTACGGAGGAGCACGACCGGCCGGTGCGGGCGGTGGTGACGCCTTCGGGTGTGCGGCGGTTCGCGGGGAACTGAAGGGCAACTGAAATGGACCTCCACGCGTGCGTGGAGGTCCATTTCAGTTGTTCCGTCGTTCAACGATTCATGGTTTGAGCACCAGGGTGTCGCTCGTGCTGCCGTCGACCGCCTTGGACGAGAACGACCAGGGCAGCAGCTCACCGTTGACCCACTTGCTGGTCTGGTCGGTGTAGTGCGCGCTGTAGGCGTGCCCGGAGGCTCCGGTGAGGTTGATCCACTTGGACTTGTCGAAGTCGTCGAGGTTGACCACCATGCGCATCGACGGCACCCAGACGACTCCGTAGCCGCCGGCCGCGTTCCAGCCGGTCGCGTTGACCGTGGCCTCGCCGCCGCTGAGCTTCCAGGGGCCACGGTTGAGGACGTACTGGACGATGCCGGGGCCGCTGGTGCCCAGGGTCTGGTTCTTCAGGAACAGGCGGTGCAGCCGGCCCCAGCTCCAGGTGTCGATGTCCTTGCCGAGCTTGGCGGTCAGCTCCCAGCGGGCGTCGATCATGGCGCGCTTGAACAGCTGGTTCATGTTGCTCGCCGACGGGCGGTTGCCCGACGCGGGGGTCTTCCACCAGTCGCTGTTCGGGTCGTCCATGAGCTTGCGGACGACCTCGAACCAGCGGTCGCCGCCGTCCGGTTGGGCCTCGTCGGCGTCACGCTCGCCGCACTCGCGCACCTTCTGGTTGTCCTCGTCGGCGGGACCGGTGGTGTCGACCGGCGCGACGTACAGACACTGCCCCTCGACCCGCAGCTCCTTGGGCAGCTTGTTGCCGAAGGCGAGCTTGAGGATGTTGCGCCAGACCGAGTTGAAGTAGGCGGCCGCCGCCGAGTCCGCGTCCTGGGTGTAGTCCCAGCCCTCCAGGAGCTTCTGCGCCTCGCGCACGTCCGGGTCGGGCTCGTCGATCTTCAGCAGCTTGGGCACGAGCAGCTTGGCGATCTCACTGCTGTCGTCGAGCTGCATCTGCCGCATGTCGTCGGTGGAGATCTTGCCGCCGCCGTCGATCTTCGACTGGATCAGATCGGTGATGCGCTGGCTGCGGGTGCCGTAGCCCCAGTCCGTGGTGAGCGTGTACGGGTACTTGTCCTTGTCGATCACGGCCTGGTTGGCGGTGACGATGTAGCCGCGTTTCGGGTTGTACTCGTACGGCAGCGCGGCCTGCGGGATGTAGCCGGTCCAGTCGTACTTGGAGTCCCAGCCGGGCACGGGCAGCGAGCCGTCGCCCTTGCCGCGGATCGGGATCCGGCCGGGCAGGGTGTAGCCGATGTTGTTCTTGGTGTCGGCGTAGACGAGGTTCTGCGAGGGCACGTCGAACTTGGCGGAGGCCGTGCGGAACTCGCTCCAGTCGGACGCCTTGTCGATGGCGAAGACGGCGTCCATGGTGGTGCCCGGGTCCTCGGCGGTCCAGCGCAGGGAGATCCCGTAGCCGTCGCCTCTGTCGGGTGCCGCGGTGTCGACGGCGGCCTTCTTGCCGACCTTCACCAGTTCGTCGTTGCGGTCCGAGAGCAGCGGTCCGTTGTCGGTCGACCGGACGACGATCTTCTTGGACGCGCCGCCGGCGACCTTGATGGTCTCCGTGCGGGTCGTGAAGGGCTTCGTGGTGCCGTCGACCAGGTAGCCGTCGCCGGAGAGCTTCTCCAGGTAGAGGTCGGTGACGTCGACCCCGGAGTTGGTCATCCCCCAGGCGATGTCCTGGTTGTGGCCGATGACGACGCCGGGCATGCCCGCGAAGGTGTAGCCGCTGACGTCGTACTGGCACTTGCTGGAGATCGCGCGGCAGTGCAGGCCCATCTGGTACCAGACGGACGGCAGCGACGCCTCCAGGTGTGGATCGTTGGCCAGGAGGGGCTTGCCGGTGATGGTGTTCTTCCCGGCGACGACCCAGGAGTTGGAGCCGATGCCCTGACCGTTCACGCCGACGGCCGTAGGGAGGTCGTCCAGGACGTTCGAGAGGCCCGCCAGCTGGCTCGTGAGGGCCGAACCTGACGAGGACGACGTCGAGCCCGTCGTACCGCTCGTGGACGTGCTGGAGGAGCTGTCACCGCCGTCGAAGGTCTTGGTGTACTCGTCGTACTCGCCCTCGGTGACGATCGCCTGGTTGCGGCTGTACGGGTAGTCCGGGTACAGGTCCGCGATCTGCTGGGGGCCGAGGCGACTGGTCATCAGGGCGCGGTCGATCTCGTCCTTCATGTTGCCGCGCAGGTCCCAGGCCATCGCCTTGAGCCACGCGACCGAGTCGACCGGGGTCCACTTCTGGGGCTTGTAGTCGTTCTTGAAGCCGAGGGCCGCGTACTCCAGGGAGATGTCCTTGCCGTCCTTGCCCTGGAGGTAGGCGTTGACTCCCTTGGCGTACGCCTGGAGGTACTTCTTCGTGGAGGCCGACAGTTTGGTGTCGTACTCCTTCTGAGCCACCCGGTCCCAGCCCAGGGTGCGCAGGAACTCGTCGTCCTTGACCTGGTCCTTGCCGAACATCTCGGACAGCCGCCCGGCGGTCATGTGCCGGCGCACGTCCATCTCGTAGAACCGGTCCTGCGCCTGGACGTAGCCCTGCGCCATGAACAGGTCCGCGTCGGAGGACGCATAGATCTGCGGGATGCCGTAGCTGTCACGCTTGACGTCGACGGGCCCCGACAGGCCCTCGAGCGTGATCGAGCCCGTGGTCTGCGGAAGGGAGGCACGGACCGTACTGACGGACCAGTACGCGCCGTAGGCGATGCCACCGATGATGGCCATTACCAGAACAAGCACCAGTAGACGGGCTTTGCGCCCCTTTTTCCTGCCGGACTTGCCGGGCTTATGACCCGATGAGGCGGTGGTGTTGGGGGGCATCGCTGTCCTTGCTGTCCTAACGCGAGCGGCAGGGCGGGCTGTGCTTTTGACTGAGCGCTGGAGCAACCATAGGCGCAGGGTCCCGAGCGACTTGACGCGGAGTCGGGTACCGACGCGGACGGGCGTTCGATCTTGCCTCGCGAAGCGTCAAGAAATCGTCAAGAGTTAGGTAAGGTAACGAAGTACTTGGATGCATGGCGCCGCAGCCTCGCGTCCCCTGTACATGTGCTGCCGCCCTGTACGCGCGTCAGCCGAGGAAGGGAAGGCCACTGACTGTCCACCACCTCGACCAGCTGCTGCTCGTCTGCTCGCTCGTCCTGCTCGTCGCCGTCGCGGCGGTCCGGATCTCCTCGCGCAGCGGGCTCCCCAGCCTGCTCGTGTACCTGGGGATCGGCGTCGCCATGGGCCAGGACGGCGTCGGCGACATCCACTTCGACAACGCCGAGCTGACCCAGGTCATCGGGTACGCGGCCCTGGTCGTGATCCTGGCCGAGGGCGGCCTCGGCACGAAGTGGAAGGAGGTCAGGCCGGTCCTGTCCTCCGCCGCCACGCTGGCGCTGGCGGGAGTGGCGGTGAGCGTCGGCGTCACAGCCGCGGGCGCGCACTATCTGGTCGGCCTGGAGTGGCGGCAGGCGCTCATCATCGGCGCGGTGGTGTCCTCGACGGACGCGGCGGCGGTCTTCTCCGTGCTGCGCAGAATCCCCCTCCCCGCGCGCGTGACGGGCACCTTGGAGGCCGAGTCCGGCTTCAACGACGCTCCGGTGGTCATCCTGGTCGTCGCCTTCTCCACGGCGGGCCCCGTCGAGCACTGGTACATGCTGGTGGCCGAGATAGCCCTGGAGCTGGCCATCGGCGCGGCCATCGGCCTCGCGGTGGGCTGGCTCGGCTCCTGGGGGATGCGGCACGTGGCGCTGCCCGCCTCCGGCCTCTACCCGATCGCCGTCATGGCGATCGCGCTCACCGCGTACGCCACGGGCGCCCTGGCGCACGGCAGCGGCTTCCTGGCGGTCTATCTCGCGTCGATGGTGCTCGGCAACGCCAAGCTGCCCCACTGGCCCGCCACACGCGGTTTCGCCGACGGGCTCGGCTGGATCGCCCAGATCGGCATGTTCGTCCTGCTCGGCCTGCTGGTCACCCCGCACGAGCTGGGGGACGACGTCTGGCCCGCGCTCCTCATCGGCCTGGTGCTGACGATGGTGGCCCGGCCGCTCAGCGTGGTGGTGAGCCTCACGCCGTTCCGGGTGCCGTGGCAGGAGCAGACCCTCATGTCCTGGGCCGGACTGCGCGGCGCCGTGCCCATCATCCTGGCGACGATCCCCATGGTGAACGGCGTCGAAGGCAGCCGCCGCATCTTCAACATCGTCTTCGTCCTGGTCGTCGTCTACACCCTCGTCCAGGGGCCGACGCTGCCCTGGCTGGCCCGCAAGCTGAAGCTGGGCGAAGGGGCGGAGGCCGCCGACCTCGGCATCGAATCGGCGCCCCTGGAGCGGCTGCGCGGGCATCTGCTGTCCGTCGCGATCCCCGGGGAGTCGAAGATGCACGGCGTCGAGGTCAACGAGCTCAGGCTGCCGGCCGGAGCCGCGGTCACCCTCGTCGTACGCGACGGAAAATCGTTTGTTCCGCTGCCTTCCACGGTCCTGCGGCGCGGTGACGAACTCCTCGTGGTCGCCACGGACCCCGTCCGGGACGCGGCCGAGCAGCGGCTGCGCGCGGTGGGCCACGGCGGCAAGCTGGCGGGGTGGCTGGGCACGGACGGCGCGGGCGCCAGTCGTTAAGGGCATGTTTCGTACGGTTCACACGTTCACCAATCGCAGGTGAACGCGCGCGTGGTGCCCGTTTTCACAGGCTCACCGGGTCTGATCACCTGTACGATGAAGGCACATTCTGATCGAACCAACTCTGCCTGACGCAGTGCTGGCGCGACCGTATGGCGGCCGAATCCCTCTCCGCGTGGGCACCGGTATCTACCGCAGTTCCGCGCAAGAGGACAGCTCTCGGCGCCGCCCGGTTAAAACAGGGGTCGCGCTACCAGGTGGCAGAAAGGCACGGGCCGTGGCATCCACGGTCACCTCCCGCCCGGGATCACGTCCTGGATACGGGCAGTTGCTGCGCACGCGTGGCGCCTGGACGTTCCTGCTCCCCGGCTTCGCGGCACGCCAGCCGTTCGCGATGCTCACGATCTCCATCGTGCTGCTGGTGCAGCACACCACCGGCTCCTACGGCGCGGCGGGCGCCGCGGCGGCCGCCACCGGCGTCTCCATGGCCCTGTTCGCGCCCTACAGCGGGCGCCTGGCCGACCGTTACGGACAGCGGACCGTGCTGCTCCCCGGTGTCCTGGTGCACACCCTGTCGGGCCTCACGTTCACGGCCCTCGCGCTCGGCCACGCGCCCCTGTGGGCACTGTTCGTGGCGGCCGTGCCGACCGGCGCCTCGGTGCCGCAGATCGGGCCCATGGTGCGCGCCCGCTGGGGCGTGAAGCTCCAGGACTCGCCCCTCATGACGACCGCCGCGGCCTTCGAGTCCGTCACCGACGAACTGACCTTCGTCTTCGGCCCGCTGCTCGCGACCGCCCTGTGCACCGCCGTGAACCCGGCCGCGGGTCTGATCACGGAGGCCGCGCTCACCCTCGTCGGCGGTCTGCTGTTCGCCGCCCAGAAGGGCACCCAGCCCAAGGTGGCCGTCGTCGGGCACGCACGCGTGGAGCACGTTTCCGCGCTGAGCATCCCCGGGGTGCGCGTACTGATCGTGACCTTCCTGGGCATCGGTTCCGTCTTCGGCGGGATGCAGGTCTCCCTGGCCGCCTTCAGCGAGTCGATCGGCGAACCCGGCCTGAACGGCGTCCTGTACGGCACGTTCGCCGCCGGCAACATGCTCTCCGGGATCGTCTGCGGTGCCGTCGCCTGGAAGGTCGCCCCGCAGCGCCGTCTCCTCGTCGGCTACGCGGCCCTCGCGCTGACCGCGTCCGCCCTGTGGACCGCCCACTCGGTGCTGCTGCTGGCAGCCCTCGGTCTCCTGGTCGGCATGTGCATCGCGCCCGCCCTGATCACCGGCTACACCCTGGTCGAGGGTCTCGTCCCGGCCGGCGCCCGCACCGAAGCCTTCACCTGGCTGACCGGCGCGGTCGCCCTCGGCCAGGCAGCAGCCGTCACGGTCGCCGGACAGCTGGAGGACCGCCTGTGGGGCGGCGTCGGATTCCTGGTCCCGATGGCCGGCACGGTGCTCGCCCTGGGGACCCTGGTGGCCCTGCGGTCACGCCTCGCGACCCGGCCCCGCAGCCGCACCGTGGCACGTGGCGTCGGTCACCGCGTGCCGGTGGCAGTGGACTGATCCCCGGGAATAGGTCAGTATGGACGCTCGTTAGCACTCATTGAGTGAGAGTGCCAGGAGGAAGACAACAGTGCCGACCTACCAGTATCAGTGCACCGAGTGCGGCGAGGGCCTCGAGGCGGTGCAGAAGTTCACCGACGACGCCCTGACCGAGTGCCCCAACTGCGGTGGCCGCCTGAAGAAGGTGTACTCCGCGGTCGGCATTGTCTTCAAGGGCTCCGGTTTCTACCGGAACGACAGCCGCGGCTCCTCGTCGAGCAGTTCGCCGGCCACCGCGAAGCCGTCGACGTCCTCGGACTCGAAGCCGTCCACCCCGTCGACCACTTCGTCGTCCTCGGACGCGAAGTCGAAGTCGTCGAGCTCGGGCTCCTCGTCCGGCAGTAACAGCTCCGCCGCGTAGGACTTTTCCGCGGGACCCTGTCGTCGTACGACGACAGGGTCTTCGGCGTTTTCAGAGCCTCTTCCTACGCCTTTTCGACGGCGGCTAGGGTGCTGGCCATGGCGAACGCAGAGATCGGCGTAATCGGTGGCTCCGGGTTCTACTCGTTCCTCGACGACGTGACCGAGATCCAGGTGGACACCCCCTACGGACCGCCCAGCGACTCCCTGTTCCTCGGCGAGATCGCCGGCCGGCGCGTCGCGTTCCTGCCCCGCCACGGGCGCGGCCACCATCTGCCGCCGCACCGCATCAACTACCGGGCCAACCTCTGGGCGTTGCGCTCCGTCGGGGTGCGCCAGGTCCTCGGCCCGTGCGCGGTGGGCGGGCTGCGCCCCGAGTACGGGCCGGGCACGCTGCTGGTGCCGGACCAGCTGGTGGACCGCACGAAGTCCCGGACGGGCACGTACTTCGACGGACTCCCGCTGCCCGACGGCACGGTGCCGAACGTGGTGCACGTCTCCCTGGCCGACCCCTACTGCCCCACCGGCCGGACGACCGCGCTGAAGGCGGCGCGGGGGCGGGACTGGGAACCGGTGGACGGCGGCACGCTCGTGGTGATCGAAGGGCCGCGCTTCTCGACCCGCGCCGAGTCATTGTGGCACCAGGCACAGGGCTGGTCGGTGGTCGGCATGACCGGCCACCCCGAGGCGGCACTCGCCCGTGAACTGGAGCTCTGCTACTCCTCGTTGACCCTGGTCACCGACCTCGACGCGGGCGCCGAGACCGGCGAGGGCGTCTCCCACGACGAGGTGCTGCGGGTGTTCGCGGCCAACGTGGACCGGCTGCGGGGCGTGCTGTTCGACACGGTGGCCGCGCTGCCGGAGAGCGGGGCGCGGGACTGCCTGTGCGCGAACGCGCTGGGCGGGATGGATCCGGGCTTCGAGCTGCCGTAGCCCTCGTGCGGGAGGGGGCGGCGAGGGCTTCCGGGCGGCGGAACTTCCCGTTCGGGTGAGGGAGTTGTCCACAACCGGCGGGTAACACACGGGCTCCGGCAGGCCTCGGCGGATTGCCGCATCGTGGGACCGCAAGCCGATCCCTCGTCGCAGGTGGTGGTCCCCCATGTCCCTCTCCCCTCCGTCCTTTCCCGGCCCGTTGGGTACGGATTCCTTTCCGCGCCCGTTGGGCACCGACGCTCCGCCCACGTGCGAGGTGCCGCACTTCGCGCCGGTGCGGGTGCGCGGCGGTCGCCACCAACTGCGCCGGCTGCTACGGCACCGGAGGCGGGCCGTGGCCGCGGGGCTCGCGCTGACCGCCGCCGCGCTCGTGGCGGCCGGCCCGCGTGATGCCGCAGAGGCGCGGCACAACGAGCGGCCTCGCGGGCACCCGGTGGCCGATCCGGTACGGCAGCGCCGGGCGGTGGAGTGGGTGTCGGCGCCGGTGCGGATCGCGGACGCCGGTACGGTCCGGCTGCTGCGGGCCGGCGACCGGGTCGATGTGATCGCCGCCGAGGAGTCGACGCCGGGCGGTGACGCCCAGGTGGTCGCGCGCGGGGCGCGGGTGACGAAGGTGCCCGAGCCGCTCGAAGTGCCGGACGGTGGCGGGGCGTTGGTGGTGCTGTCGGTGGAGCGCTCCACGGCGGCGCGGCTGGCCGGCGCGAGCGCCACGGCACGACTGGCGGTGACACTGTGGTGAACCGTGCGCTCCGTACCGTGATCCGGGCCTTCCGTCGCCTGTGCGAATTCGTGTCAAGTCCCTCGTTGGAGTTACTGAATTGGACAGGGCGGCCGGGCCTTGACGTAGGTTGCGGAGCTGTTGGTTCCACACCCTGCACGTGCGAGAAGAGGCTCCGAGTTGAGCGAGAAGAAGAAGGAATCGGGCGTCTGGCAGGGCTTCAAGGCCTTCCTGATGCGCGGGAACGTCGTCGATCTGGCAGTCGCGGTCGTCATCGGCGCCGCCTTCACGAACATCGTCAACTCGGTGGTGAAGGGGATCATCAACCCGCTCGTCGGGGCGATCGGCACACAGAACCTGGACACCTACAGCTCGTGTCTGAGCAGCAGTTGCTCGGGCGACAAGGGAATCCAGCTGATGTGGGGCTCCGTCCTGGGAGCCGCCCTCAGCTTCGTGATCACCGCGGCGGTCGTCTACTTCCTGATGGTCCTGCCGATGTCGAAGTACCTGGCCCGCGCGGAGGCCCAGCGCAAGGCCAAGGAAGGCACGCAGGAGGTCATCGAGATCACCGAGCTGGAGGTGCTCAAGGAGATCCGCGACGCGCTCGTCGCACAGCGCGGCGAGGGACACCGGGAGCCGTAGCCGAGGGTTCAGCCGCGGCCGACGGCTCGGGCGTGGCCGAGGGCTCAGATGTGGTGGGGCGGCTTCTCGTCGAGGAAGCGCTTCAGGTCGGCCGCGCTGTCGCCCTCGGGCCGCTCGCCCCACCCGCGGTCCGTGTCGTCCGAGGACGGTCGGCTCAGCGGGTCGTCGAAGACCAGCGCGGGCTTCGGATCGCGCGGCTCGGGGGCGGTGGGAGTACTCATGCCTCCAGGGTACGGCGCCCGGCGGGCGTCATCTGCTGTGCTTGGCCCCATGACGTCCGAGACTCACAGCCCCCCGCGCCCCCTACGGCCCCTGCGCCCGCTCACCGCCCGAGGCCGGGACGAGCCGCACCGGGTCGCCTCGCCGCTGGAGCTGTTCTTCGACCTGTGTTTCGTCGTGGCCATCGCGCAGGCGGGCCTCCAGCTGGCGCACGCCGTCGCGGAGGGGCACACGGGCGAGGGCGTACTGAACTACGCGATGCAGTTCTTCTCGATCTGGTGGGCCTGGATGAACTTCTCCTGGTTCGCCTCGGCCTACGACAACGACGACGTGCTGTACCGGGTCGTGACGCTGGTGCAGATCGCCGGCGTCCTGGTCCTCGCGGCCGGGGTCTCACGGGCCTTCGACCAGCACGACTACGTGGTCGTCTGGCTCGGCTACCTGATCATGCGACTGGCGATGGCCGCGCAGTGGCTGCGGGCGGCGAAGGACGCCGCGGGCCCGGAGCGGACGATGGCATTGCGGTACGCGGGCGGCGTGCTGCTCTGCATGGTCGGCTGGACCGGCCTGGTGGTCCTGCCGGAACCGGCCCGAGTCTGGGTGTTCCTCGTGATGGTGATCGCCGAGCTGTGCGTGCCGCGCTACGCGGAGAAGGACTTCCCTACGCCGTGGCATCCGCACCACATCTCGGAACGGTACGGGCTGTTCACGATCATCGTGCTGGGCGAGACGATCGCGGCGGCGACGGTCGCCGTGAAGTCGGCGGTGGACGAGCACGACGCGCTGGGCGAGCTGTTGCCCATCGCTGCGGGCGGACTGCTGATCGTGTTCGCCGCCTGGTGGATCTACTTCGTGGTGCCGATCCACGGCCATCTTCGCTCCAACAAGCAGGCGTTCCTGTGGGGCTACGGCCACTACCTGATCTTCGCGTCGGCGGCCACGATCGGCGCGGGCCTGGAGGTGGCGGTCACGCAGGCGGTCGGCAAGGCACACATCTCCACGACGGCAGCCTCCGCCGCCGTGACCCTGCCGGCGGCGCTGTACCTGCTCACCGTCTGGGCGCTCCACGCCCGCCACTACAAGGTGGGCATCGCCCAGCAACTGGTGCTGCCGGTGGCCGCGTTGCTGGTGATCTGCTGCACGTTCCTGGGCCGCTGGGCGGTGCTCGCGGCGGGCCTGGTGTCGGCACTGACGGTGGCGGTCGGGGTGACACTGACCGCGCGGGCGGCTGTCGGCGGGTCCGCGGGAAGCGGGGCTGGAGTGGAGGCGGCGGTGGAGTGACTGCGGCTGGGGCGGCGAGGTGCAGTGGGCCGGCCCCGGCTGGGGCAACGGAGTGCGGTGAACTGGCTGGGTGCGGTGGGCCGGCCGGGACTGGGTCGGCCGGGTGCGGTGGGCGGACCGGTAGGGCAACGGCAACGCGCGCTGGCAGGAGGATCGCCACAGCGACGGCAACAGGCGACGGACCGACCGCCACTGCGACAGCCACGCGCACTGGGCCGGCTGCCGGCGGGTCAGCCAGGTGCACTGGACCCGCCGCCACCGGAGCAGGCACGTGTGCTGGACCACCTAGCCCGGGATCAGCCACGCGCACCGGCCCAACTGCCCCCGGATCAGCCATGTGCACTGAACCGCCTACCCCCGGATCAGGCACGCGCGCCCGCCCAACTGCCCCCGAAGCAGCGGCGCGTGCTGAGCCGACCGCCCCCGGATCCGCAGCGTGTGCTGAGCCGACCGCCCCCGGATCCGCCACCCAAACCGACCCGACCCACCCCACCATCACCGAACCAAGCGCCGAAACAACCACCGACACCCAGCCGACCCCCATCGAAACAGCTGGCCAAGCCAGGCCGAACGTCCCCGGATCAGCGGTGCGCACCGTGCCGGGCGTCGCCGGATCAGGGGCTCGCTGGGCAAGACTGAGCTCCATGACAGTAGACGCGTTGACGGATGTTGCCGGGGTGCGGGTGGGCCATGCGACGCGGGCGGGGGACGGTTGGCTCACCGGTACCACCGTCGTGCTCGCGCCGGAGGGCGGGGCGGTGGCCGCCGTGGATGTGCGCGGTGGTGGACCCGGTACCAAGGAGACCGACGCGCTCGACCCGCGCAACCTGGTGCAGCGGGTGGACGCGATCGTGCTGACCGGCGGCAGCGCGTACGGGCTCGACGCCGCGTCCGGGGTGATGGCCTGGCTGGAGGAGCAGGGGCGCGGGGTACGGGTGGGCGTGGATCCGGCGCACGTCGTGCCGGTGGTGCCCGCGGCCTGTGTCTTCGACCTGGGGCGGGGCGGAGACTTCAAGGCCAGGCCGGACGCGGCCACCGGGCGGGCCGCGGTCGAGGCCGCCGCGATCAGCGGGCCCGGGGTGCGGGTGCGCGAGGGGTGTGTGGGCGCGGGTACGGGGGCGGTGGTCGGGGCGTTGAAGGGCGGGGTCGGGACCGCGAGCATCGTGCTGGAGTCAGGGATCACGGTGGCGGCCCTGGTGGTGGCCAACGCGGCGGGGTCGGCGACGGACCCCGAGACGGGCGTGCTGTACGGGGAGTTGTTCCAGGGGCGGGTGGAGTATCCCGAGCCGCACGTTCACGAGGCAGCCCAACTGCGCCTCACCGAGGCCGCCGAGAAGAACGCGCCGCCCCCGCTGAACACCACGCTCGCGGTGGTCGCCACGGACGCCGAACTCACCAAGGCGCAGGCCCAGAAGCTGGCGGGCACGGCGCACGACGGCATCGCGCGAGCCGTACGACCGGTACACCTCCTGAACGACGGTGACACGGTGTTCACGCTCGCCACCGGAACCCGCCCGCTCGACGCCGAGAACCCCCTCGCCCTCAACGAGATCCTCGCGGCCGGCGCGGAGGTCGTAACCCGCGCGATCGTCCGCGCGGTACGCGCCGCCGAGCCGGTGGACGGGCCGGGCGGAACGTGGCCGTCGTACGAGGAGTTGTACGGGAGACGGTAGGCATCCTGCAGCGACGGGCACCCCGGGCTCGTCCCGTTCCCTGCTCCGACCTTGCCACCTCTGGAGGATGGGATCGAACGCCGCCCCCGCATATGTCCCGGTTCTGTCACCGGACGGCGTTCATGAAGAACGCCGGGAACCCGCACGGGGGTGCGAACCCTCTTTGTCCACGCATCGCAGCGGATCACGCATCACGTACATCACACGAACCTGGAGCAGCCCGTGACAACGCCGGACATAGCAGCGCGGCGCGTACTGGGGGCCATCGCCGCCCTGGTGGTCGGCACCCTCACCCTCAGCGCGTGCGGTGGCAACGCCAGCGCGGACGCCAACACCGACAACAAGGGCGGCAGCAACACGACCGCCAAGACGTCCACCGCGAAGATCACCATCTCCGCCAAGGACGGCGCGACGAACGCGTCCATCAACTCCACCGGCGTGAAGGTCAGCGACGGCAAGTTGACCGACGTGAAGATGACGGTCTCCGGGTCGGGGGAGGCCGTGGACGGTGCGATATCCGCCGACGGCGGGAGCTGGAAGCCGAAGGAGCAGTTGGAGCGCGGGACCAAGTACCAGATATCGGCCACCGCGAAGGACGACAACAGCAAGACCGCCGCCGCCAACTCCATCTTCACGACCGTCACTTCGAGCAACAGCTTCATCGGGACGTACACCCCGGACAACGGGACGACAGTCGGTGTCGGGATGCCGGTGTCGTTCAACTTCGACAAGGTGATCAGCGACAAGAAGGCCGTGCAGTCGCACATCACGGTGACGTCCAGCAGCGGACAGCAGGTCGTGGGGCACTGGTTCGGGACGCAGCGGCTCGACTTCCGGCCGCAGGAGTACTGGAAGGCCGGCTCCAAGGTCACGATGAAGATCGACCTGGACGGCGTGCAGGGCGCGAACGGCGTCTACGGCGTGCAGAAGAAGACGGTCACCTTCACCATCGGGCGCTCGCAGGTGTCCACCGTCGACGTCAACACACAGACGATGACGGTCGTACGGGACGGACAGACCTACAAGTCGCTCCCGATCTCCTCGGGCAGCCCGGAACACACCACGTACAACGGGCAGATGGTGATCTCCGAGAAGTTCACGCAGACGCGGATGAACAGCCAGACGGTCGGTCTGGGCGGGGAGTACGACATCCCGGACGTGCCGCACGCGATGCGCCTGACCACGTCGGGGACGTTCATCCACGGCAACTACTGGTACAACAAGTCCAATCCGCCCTTCGGGCAGACGGGCACCAGCCACGGCTGCGTCGGACTCGCGGACGTACAGGGCGCGCAGGGTGCGACGAACGCCAAGTGGTTCTACGACAATTCACTCATCGGGGACGTCGTGATCGTGAAGAACTCCCCCGACAAGACGGTCGCCCCGGACAACGGGCTCAACGGCTGGAACCTCGGGTGGAGCGAGTGGACCGCCGGAAGTGCCGCCTGACCGGCGGGTTTTGACGGAACTTCGGGCCGCGCGGGAACATCTCGCGCGGCCCGCGCGTTTTCCGGGCATACGTTTTCTCGGTTCACAGACATGATGTCCGACCGAGGGGCTACGGTATGCACCCACAAGGTGACATGCAGCAACGCCGGGAGAAGCCTTGAGCGTTCCGTACGACACGGCAGCGTACGAACAACCCGAGTCGCCCGAGTCTCCGGAGGAGCATCTCGCGCGACTCCTCGGCCGTGCCCTGAACTCCTTCGAGCTGCCGGACGAGACCATAAGGCGTCTCGACTGCGCGCTGGCGCACGACAGTTCGCTGCACTCCGCGCACCACAGCGCGGGCCTGCACCGGGAGACGTACCGGCACACATGGCTGCTCGCGGACGGCTCGGCGCTCACTCTCTGGGAGCTCGTCCACAACACCGTGCTGGGCCGCGACACCCAGCACGAGGTGTACGTCGACGAGGAAGAGCTGCGCACCGCGACCGTGCGCCTGCCGCTGCCGCCGGACACCCCGGACTTCGAACTGCCGGTGCTGGTGCAGCTGTCGCCGATCCCGGAGCCCCGGCACACGTATGTGGCGGACGATTCCGCGGACCACGCGCGCAGGTTATTGCGCCGCGCGGAGAACACGGACCGCCCGGACCCGGAGACGGCAGCGCTGCTGGAGTCGGCGTTCGCGCACCAGATCACGCAGGCCTTCGGCCGCCCGTTCCGAGCGGGCCGTGCCGCGCTGTGCTTCTCGCTCTACGAGCACGCGTTCCTGCTGTGCGACGGCGCGGAGATCTCCCTGTGGGAGGTCGAGCACACGGCGACGCCTGACGGGCGGCACATGTGCGAGGTGTACGTCAGCGAGGACGCGGCCCGCGACGCGATGGAACGGCGAGCCGCGCAGGTCTTCTGACCGGGAAGGCTCAACGCCCGTCGCTGAGCTGGCGTACCAGACCCGCGAAGGCGTCGTGCTCCGCCGGGGTCAGTTCGACGGACTCGCGGTGGGGGGCGGTGTCCCGCTGGTTCGGGAGGCCGTGGAGCGGGTGGACCGGGTGCCATGCGGTGGGCTCGGCGAGGGAGCGGCGCAGGACACGCGTCAGGCCGAACACCCAGACGACACTCGCCAGGGCGAGGACGGCCACACCGGTCAGCTGGAGGATCGAGACGTGCTCAGGCATGCGTTCCAGTAGACACCACGGTCCGGGACCGTGGTCCCGGACCGTGACGTATCTCGCAGTTGCCGTGAACACCTCACGGCGGCCCAAAAGAGGCCAGACATCGGCCAGACAGAGGCCGGAAAGCGGCTAGGCGGCGACCGGATGCTTCGGCTCCGCCGCCGGGGCGGCTATGTCCTCCGGCGCTCCGGGGGCCGTACCGCCGACGGACTGCTTGCGCATGCCCTTCAGTACGACGACCAGGGCCGCCGTGACGCACATGCCGACCGCGATGGCGATCAGGTAGAAGAACGCGTGGCCGATCAGCGGGACCACGAAGATGCCGCCGTGCGGGGCGCGCAGGGTCGCGCCGAAGGCCATCGACAGGGAACCGGTGATCGCGCCGCCCACCATCGAGGACGGGATGACCCGCAACGGGTCGGCCGCCGCGAACGGGATCGCGCCCTCGGAGATGAAGGAGGCGCCCAGGACCCAGGCGGCCTTGCCGTTCTCGCGCTCGGTCTCGGTGAAGAGCTTGCCGCGCACGGTGGTCGCCAGGGCCATCGCCAGCGGCGGGACCATGCCGGCCGCCATGACCGCGGCCATGATCTTCATCGCCGAGTCACTGGGGTTCGAGACCGCGATGCCCGCCGTGGCGAAGGTGTACGCGACCTTGTTCACCGGGCCGCCGAGGTCGAAGCACATCATCAGGCCGAGCAGGGCGCCCAGCAGGATGGCGTTCGAGCCGCTGAGGCCGTTCAGCCAGTCGGTCATGCCCTTCTGCGCCGAGGCGATCGGCTTCCCGATGACCACGAACATCAGGAACCCGACGATCGCCGTGGAGATCAGTGGGATCACCACCACCGGCATGATCCCGCGGACCGCCTTGGGGATCTTCACCTTCTGGATCGCCAGCACCACACCACCGGCGATCAGACCAGCGGCCAGACCGCCGAGGAAACCGGCGTTGATGGTGGAGGCGATCATGCCGCCGACGAAGCCGGGCACCAGACCGGGCCGGTCCGCCATGCCGTAGGCGATGTAGCCGGCCAGCACGGGGACCAGGAAGCCGAAGGCGACGCCGCCGATCTGGAACATCAGCGCGGCCCAGCTGTCGGTCTGCGTCCACACGAAGTGCTGCATGACCGAGGGCGCCGACTTGATCTCGTAGCCGCCGATCGCGAAGCCGAGGGCGATCAGCAGACCGCCCGCCGCGACGAATGGGACCATGTAACTGACGCCGGACATCAGCCACTTGCGCAGCATCGAGCCGTAGCCCTCGCCCGCCTCGCCGCCGCGCTCGACCGGGGTCGGCGCGGATCCGCCGGTGACCTCGCCGCGCTCCGCCTTGCCGCGGACCTCGGTGATCAGCTCGGCGGGGCGGTTGATGCCCGCCTTCACGCCGACGTCGACGGTGGGCTTGCCGGCGAAGCGGTCCTTCTCCCGTACGGGCACGTCGTGGGCGAAGATCACGGCGTCCGCCGCCGCGATCACCGCCGGGTCGAGCCGGGTGAAACCGGCCGAGCCCTGCGGCTCCACGACGAGTTCGACACCGGCGTCGCGGCCCGCGTTCTCCAGCGCCTCGGCCGCCATGTAGGTGTGCGCGATACCGGTGGGGCAGGAGGTAACGGCGACGATACGGAACGGCTGCGCGTCGGCGTCGTCGGCGCCCTTGTCAGCCGTAGAGCTGTCCGGCGTGGAACCGTCTGCCGCCGAACTGCCCGTCGCGGCGCCGGCGGAGGCCGCCACCGGCGTCGCGACGGAGTCTGTGCCGCCCTCGGGTTCGTCGCCGCGGATCAGGGCCGCCGCGCTCTCCGCGTCGCCCACCGCGCGCAGGGCGGAAGTGAACTCGGCGTTCATGAGCTGGCGGGCCAGTGCGGACAGGATCGTCAGGTGGGCGTCGTCGGCCCCGGCGGGCGCGGCGATCAGGAAGATCAGGTCGGCGGGGCCGTCCGGGGCGCCGAAGTCGATGCCCTCGGCGCTGCGGCCGAAGGCGAGCGACGGCTCGGTGACGTACTCGCTGCGGCAGTGCGGGATGCCGATGCCGCCGTCCAGGCCGGTCGGCATCTGCGCCTCGCGGGCGGCGACGTCGGCGAGGAAGCCCTCCAGGTCGGTGACCCGGCCCTGGGCGACCATGCGCTCGGCGAGGGCACGTGCCGCCGCCTCTTTGGTATCGGCGGACAGGTCGAGGTCGACCAGGTCCGCGGTGATCATCTCGCTCATCGCGGGCTCCTTCGCACGCGTATCGCCCGGGGACTGCCGTGGGCGGGGGTGGGGACGGGGGTACTACGGGACTGCCGGAAGGGGGCGGCGGTTAACGGGGAGCGGGGGCGGGCGGTCGTAGAGACCATGAGCGGGCTCATGTCACCGGCTCCGTCAGGACGCGGTCCACCGGGACGTCCGCCGTGACCGTCACCGCGGCCGGGTCCAGGTCGGCCGGGGTGGGCATCACACTGCCGGGGAGCTGGACGGCGGCGGCGCCGTGGGCGACCGCCGAGGCCAGGGCTTCGGGGCCGTGGCCGCCGGCGATCAGGAAGCCGGCCAGCGAGGAGTCCCCCGCGCCGACATTGCTGCGTACGACGTCGACGCGCGCGCTGCCGAACCAGGCACCGGAGCCGTCCACGAGCAACTGCCCGTCGGCGCCGAGGCTGGCGAGGACCGCACCGGCGCCCAACTCCCGTAGTTCTTCCGCCGCCTTGACCGCGTCGCCCACGGTGGCGAGCGGGCGGGAGACGGCCTCCGCGAGTTCCTCGGCGTTGGGCTTCACCACGTCCGGGCGTTCGCGCAGGGCCTCGATGAGCGCGGGGCCGGAGGTGTCCAGGGCGATACGGACGCCGGCGGCGTGCGCGCGGGCCACCAACTCGGCGTACCAGGACGGCGCGAGGCCGCGCGGGAGGCTGCCGCAGCAGGCGATCCAGTCGGCGTCGCGGGACTGCCGCCGTACCGTCTCCAGGAGCAACTCCTGTTCGGCGGCGGTCAGTTCGGGGCCGGGTGCGTTGATCTTCGTGAGGACGCCGTCCGCCTCGGCGAGGGCGATGTTCGAGCGGGTGGCCCCGGCGACGGGGACCGGCGCGACCTCGATGCCCTGTGCGTCGAGCAGGTCCGCGACCAGCGCGCCCGGAGCGCCGCCCAGGGGCAGGACGGCGACGGTACGGCGGCCCGCGGCGGCGACCGCGCGGGAGACGTTGACGCCCTTGCCGCCCGGGTCCATGCGCTCGCCGGTGGCCCGTATGACCTCGCCGCGATCCAGCGAGGGGACCTCGTAGGTGCGGTCGAGGGAGGGGTTCGGGGTGACGGTGAGGATCATGCGCGCACTACTTCCATGCCGCCGCGCTCCATGGCGGTGGCGTCTTCTGGGCTCAGCCCGCTGTCGGTGATCAGGAGGTCCACGTCGCTCAGGGCGCCGAAGCGGGCGAAGTGCTCCTGGCCGTGCTTGGCGGAGTCGGCGAGCAGCACCACGCGGCGGGCGGCGCCGACCGCGGCGCGCTTGACCGCGGCCTCGGCGAGGTCGGGGGTGGTCAGCCCGTGCCCGGCGGAGAAGCCGTTGGCCGCCACGAACACGACGTCCGCGCGGATCTCGCTGTACGCCCGCAGCGCCCAGGCGTCGACGGCCGCGCGCGTACGGTGCCGCACGCGCCCTCCGACGAGGTGGAGCTGCATGCCCGGGTGGTCCGCGAGGCGGGCCGCGATGGGCAGCGAGTGGGTGACGACGGTGAGCTCGGCCTCCAGCGGGATGATGCCCGCGAGGCGGGCGATCGTCGTACCGGCGTCGAGGATCACCGTGCCCTGCATCGGCAGCTCGGCGAGGGCCGCCTTGGCGATGCGGTCCTTCTCGTCGGCCGCCGTCGACTCGCGCTCGGCGAGGTCCGGCTCGAAGTCCAGCCGCCCGGCGGGTATGGCACCGCCGTGCACCCGGCGGACGAGTCCCGCGCGGTCGAGGGCCTTCAGATCCCGGCGGATCGTCTCCGCCGTGACCTGGAACTCCTCGGCCAGCGAGATCACGTCCACCCGGCCGCCGTCACGGGCCAGCCGGAGGATCTCCTGCTGCCGCTCCGGTGCGTACATATCCGTTCGCCTCCGACCTGTGCCCGAACTTGTGGTTTCGCTCGGAGGCTACGCCCGGATTTCCGGAAAGTAAACAGGTTCGGGCATTAGGTGGACATGAACGGGCAGAGCGATCTTTATAGCGCCCTTCATTGGGGGTGCTCTGCGGTGTGAGGTAGGAGGTAGGAGGTGCATGCGGTGTGCGGTCAGCTGTGGCGCAGGTCCTTGATCCGTTGCTCGGCCGCGAGAATGGCGTGCGCCAGTTCGTCGCGGGCGGCCTCCTGGCGCATCGCCTGTTCGAGCCGGGTGCGGTGCTCCGGGAGGCCGACGCGTGCGGCCGGGCCCTGCGCGGGCAGGGCGGTGGCGACGTAACCCCGCACGCTCTCGACGACCCTCGTCAGCTCGAACCGGACGCCTTCGGTGTGGTCGGCTATGCCCGCGAGCATGTTGCCGATCGTGGCGATGTCCTTGAAGTCCTCGGCGGCACAGGGCTTCTGGGCGAGGCCGCACTGCGCCGCGTAGAGGTCGGCGAGCCACGCGGAGGGCTTGTCGTACTCGGTGTTCGTCTCGTCCTTGCGGCGCATCCTCCGCGTCCAGGCGAAGACCTGCCTGTGGTGCCGGTACATCAAGGCCCCGAGAAGGGCAGAGGCGGCGGGCACCAGGAAGGTGCTGGTCATCATGCGGTGATCCGTTCGGGGATGGAGCGCGAGCGGGGAGGGGAACGGTGCGGCGGGGCGGGGGTCCGGCGGGGGGGGGCGGGGGTCCGGCAGGCCTGGCGGTGTCAGTTCCCGGCGTCGAGGTGACGCAACGCGTCGACGTCGTGCACGACGAACTGGCGGTACCGCGCTTCGATGACCCCGGAGTAGCGCAGGGTCCGGAGCGCGTTCTCCGTGGTGGATACGGCGAGTTGGAGGGCGGCCGCGATGTCCTTCTGGCCCGGGCCGGTGATGGTGGTGGAGCCCGTCCGGGGGTCGGGGGTGCCCGCGGTGTCGGCGAGATGCGCGAGGAGTCTGCTGGTGCGCTCCAGGGGCGACCGGGTGGTGAGGGTGTAGACGAGTTCGTCGCTGCGGTTGCGGTCCTCAAGGCTGCGCAGCAGTGCGAGCTCGACCTCGGTCCTGCGGCTCAGCAGGACGTTGAAGCGGCGCGCGCTGCAGGGGATGACCACGGTCCTGGTCAGGCACCGGGTACGGACGGCGGAGTCGGAGGCGATGAGCTTCGCCTCGCCGACCAGTTGGCCGCCACCCCGGAACCGGGTGACGGTGGGGGCGCCGGCCCAGTCGCCGAGCGGGAAGCGGTCCTGTCGTACGACGCCGTCCCAGATCATGTACACGTTCCGGTCGTCCCGCCCCAGCGGCAGGTGCTCGTCCTGGGCGAAGCTGCGGCCGCGCAGATCGCCCTCCAGCAGAAAGCGCCAGTCCTCGGCCGACAGGCGCCGCAGGAAGCTCCCCTCGGGCTTTTTCTCGTGGCCCAGGAGAAGGTCGGTCGGCCGGTTGGCGGGAGCGATCGAGGGCACACTCACTCCCCCGTGCCGACGGCCGTGATGGCGCGTGTATCGGCGTACACGCCCTGAGGCGTACAAAGGTGACGGTGTGTCACGGGCAGGGGGCCGCGGCGGTCGCGGCACGACGGCGGGAATACGCCGTCGTCGTGGACGGTACGCATCGAGTCCGATCCTCGTGGTGTCTACGCGTGGGAGCCCCGCTGGTCAGCGAGGTTCCGGGTGGTGGGTCCGGAACATTCCGGGAGGTGCGGCACCGCCCGGCTGGTGTGGGCCCGGCGGGTGGAAGCGGTGGGAAACAGTGACGCGGGATAGACGGTACCCCTCGCCAGGAGTGAAGAGCCAGTCGTGTTTTCGAGGACGCCCGCGAAGAATGTGGATCTTGCCCGGAACCCCTGACCGTGGGGCTTTATTACAGAAGATCACGGGTAATTCGAGAGAGAAATCAATTGCCCTCCGCCCTATTACCGATCGCGCCCGCCTCGGTTATCCGCACCCTTCTCAGGGGCAGGACAGGACCCTTCTCAGATGGCCGACATATGACACCCACGCAAACCGACGGCAAAAACAGGAGGCCCCGGGGCACCACCCCCAGGACCTCCCGAAATGGTCCGGACCCACCAAGGATCAGACCGGTGCCCAGTAAACACCACGGATGCCGTTTGGGTCACTCCCCGTCTGCCAACATCGAGCCCACCGGCGGTGGATAACCGGGCGAAAACCCCTCCCGCGGGGATTGTCACCGACAGCACACCTCCCCGCACACGCCGTCGGAACACCCCGACCGGCCGCGCTTTTTGCCCCTTTTTTCCGCGCGAGAGCAAGACACTCCCGCCCCGCGCGAGGACATGACAGCGTTATCAAATGATTGCCCTCGATCAAGAGTAAACAGTTTCGGCCACCCCGAACCCGTCCGACCGACAGCCCCGCCGCACAGAAGCGCGCCCGGCAAAACATGTGGAGCGCACCGCTCCGACCCACCCGATTAACCGGCCGCCTCCGCAGCAATTTCTTTTCACGGGGCAATCCGGGCCGACGGAAAATGCGGTGAGCCAAGGCTACAGGTGGAATACTGAACGGAAATCAGCGGTTCGCCGCCGCACATTGTAAAGGTCGACAAACGAATAAGGCCACTACTCCCGGCTCCGCGCCGACACCCCCACCACGCACCCCCGACCCGCCCGCCACGCCGACAACTTACGCTCTGTCAGTTCTCTTGCGGCGCAGGTCAGTTGAGCACACGAGACACCCGAAGTCGGCGTGTTCCCCATAGAACCGACTATTCAGGTACGTAGTACGCGTTCGCCCCGGAGTGCGCCACCGGGCCGCCCGGCGTACGCCTCCCCTCACGCACCGGCGTACGCCATCGTCCGGCGGTTTGCGTCGAGCGCCCCGCCCCCGTACGACCTCGGGGCGGGGCGCTCTCCTGCGTAACCGAACCGCGTCAACTCCCGCTCGGTTCACCCTCCTTGGCCACCGGTCCCGCCGCCGGACCCGCCACTTGCCCGGCTCGCTGCCCCGGCAACGCGAACATCAGCAGGAAGATCACGCCCATCACCCCGGCCACCCAACCCAGCGCGTTCTGGAAGGCGTTGACGAACGCGGGCCCCACCTCCGCCGCGGTCAACCGGTCGCCGATCGAGCCGAAGAAGACCACCGACACCAGCCCCAGCCCCAGCGCATTGCCCATCTGCTGAACGGTGTTGATGAGCCCGGACGCCGAACCGGCGTGCTCACGCGGCACTTCGGAGAGGATCGTGTCGGTGAGCGGGGCGAAGATCAGGCCCATGCCGGCGCCCATCACGACCAGCGGCAGCGCCATCTGCCAGGAGGCGATGGCCAGTTGGTACCGGTCCGCCTCCCAGAGGTAGAGCAGCACGCCCACGACCATCACCAGCGCGCCGGTCTGGAGCACATTGCGTCCGCCGAGCCGCGGCACCAGTTTCTGTACGGACATCCCGGCCGCCACGGAGACGGCGATCGAGAACGGTACGCCGGTCAGCCCCGCCCGCAGCGGGCTCCAGCCAAGACCGATCTGCATGTACAGCGTCCAGACCAGGAAGAAGATGCCGAGCCCGATCCCGAAGACCGTCTGTACGGCGATGCCCGCCGCGAAGCTCTTCACCTCGAACAGCGACAGCTCGACGAGCGGCGAACCGTCCCGCGCCGCCTTCCGCCTCTCGTACGCCACCAGCGCGGAGAAGACCCCGATCGATCCGGACATCGACACGAACCCCCAGGCGGGCCAGCCCAGTTCATCGCCCCGGGTGAGCGGATAGAGCAGCATCAACAGCCCGAGGGTGACCAGCGCGACGCCGACGATGTCCAGCTTCAGCGCGCGTGGCGCCTTCGACTCGGTGATGAAACGGCTGCCGAGGACCAGTCCCACGATGCCGACCGGCAGGTTGATCAGGAAGATCGGACGCCATTCGAGACCGAAGAGGTTCCACTCCGTGAGCAGCGCGCCGAGCAACGGGCCCGAGACCGCGCCCAGGCCGACGATCGCGCCGAACAGCCCGAACACCTTGCCCCGTTCGTGCGCCGGGAAGGTCGCGTGCACGATCGACAGCACCTGCGGCACCATCATCGCCGCCATCCCGCCCTGCAGGATGCGCGAGGCGACCAGCATCTCCGGGTTCGCGGCGAAGCCGCACAGCGCGGAGGCGAGCGTGAAGCCGCCGATCCCGAGGAGGAACAGCCGCTTGCGGCCGTAGATGTCACCGAGCCGCCCGCCGGTGATCAGCCCGGCGGCGAAGGCGAGCGCGTAACCGGCCGTTATCCACTGGATCTGGCTGAACGAGGCGCCCGCGTCCCGCTGGATCGACGGGATCGCGACATTGACGATCGTGACGTCGACGAGGTCCATGAAGGCCGCGGTCATCACGATCGCGAGGGCGAACCAGCGCCGTCGATCGGCCGCGGCGGTCACGGGGACCGCGGGGGCCGGGCTGTCCACAAGGGTTTCGGTGGAGGTCATGGCTTGAAGCTATGACCCCATTAGGTCAGATCGTGTCCTAGTTCTACGGCATCCTCGAATCCATGACGACGACAGCGAGCTCATGACTACGACGGAGGGCTCATGACGACGGACACCCCGGCCCGGCTCCTCCAGCTCCTCTCCCTCCTCCAGACGCCCCGCGAATGGCCCGGCGGCGAGCTGGCCGACCGGCTCGGGGTGTCCCGGCGCACGGTCCGGCGGGACATCGACCGGCTCCGCGAACTCGGCTACCCCGTGCAGGCGACGCTCGGCTCCGACGGCGGCTACCGGCTCGTCGCAGGCAAGGCGATGCCCCCGCTGGTGCTGGACGACGAAGAGGCAGTGGCGATCGCGGTCGGCCTGCGCGCGGGCGCCGGACACGCGGTCGAGGGCGTCGACGAGGCGTCCGTACGGGCACTGGCGAAGCTGGAACAGGTACTGCCCTCGCGGCTACGGCACCGGGTCGCCACCCTCCAGGCCGCGACCACCCCGCTGACCAGTGGCGACGGCGCGAGCATCGCCCCCGAGACACTCACCGTGATGGCCTCGACAGTGGCCGGCCAGGAGCGGCTGCGCTTCGCCTACCGCGCCAAGGACGGCACCGAGTCCCGCCGCCTGACGGAGCCGTACCGCCTCGTCTCGACCGGTCAGCGCTGGTACCTCGTCGCCTACGACCTCGACCGCGAGGACTGGCGGACGTTCCGGGTCGACCGGGTGAGCCAACCGTTCGCCACGGGTTCGCGGTTCACCCCGCGCGAGCTGCCGACCGGAAGCGCGGCGGAGTACCTGCGGCAGTCGATGTACCGGCGGCAGGAGACGTACGAGTACGTCGTGACCTTCGCCGCCCCCGCCGACGCCATCGCGGCGCGCATCCCGGCCTGGCTCGGCACCCCGGAGCCGCTCGACGCCGACACCTGCCGCTTGCGGGCCACGACCGGCGACGCGGTGCACTGGCTCGCCGTACGGCTGGCCATGCTGGGGTGTGAGTTCACGGTGCAGGAGCCGGAGGAACTGGTGCGGTACGTACGGGAGTTGGGGGAACGGCTGACTCGGGCGGGCGGTGCCTGAGCCGGGCTCAGGCGGGGCCCTGTGCCCGTCCGATCTCCGCCCACGGAAGGTGCCGCAGCACCCGCAGGTTCCGCAGCGCCAGTTCCGCGGGGCCCGCCTGCGCACCGGCTCCGGTCTGCTCCTCGCCGAACGCCCAGCCCTCAACGGCCGTCCGTACGGCGACACTTGCCGCGGCGGCGGCGAAGCGCAGCTCCGGGGAGGTCACGGACGGGGTCCGGGCGGCGGTGACATCGTTGCCCTTGGCCATCCGTTCCGCCAGCACCTCCCCCAGGGCGCGTTCTCCCGCCTGGCAGACCTCCGCCCACACCTTGCGCAGGCCGGAGTTGGACTCCGCCATGCGGATCAGCGGGCGGACCCAGGTCCAGGAGTTGACGGAGACGCCCACCCCGGGGGTCAGCGTGTGGCGTACCCCGTGTTCCAGGGCCTCCGGCACGGACAGTGCGGGCGGGGCCGCGCGGACCGCCTCCGCCCAGCGCTCGGCGCCGGCCGCGTAGAGCGGGGCGACGGCCTCTTCCTTGGTGGCGAAGTAGCGGTAGAAGGTGCGGGGGGCGATGCCCGCGGACTGGGCGATGTCCTCGGCGCGGGTGGCCCGCAGCCCGTGTCTCACGAAGAGTCCGGCCGCCGCCCGGGCGATCGCCATCCGGGTCTCCGCCTTGCGCCGCTCGGTCAGCGAGAGCGGTGCGGAGGGGGCGGAGGACGGTGCGGAGGGGCCAGAGAGGGAAGTAGGGCTGGAATCCGGTGCTGGGGTGGGGCTGCTCACACCGGCAGGCTATGCCTCTGTGGCACAATCTGCCATTCGGCGGGCCACCCCGGGGTTCAGGTACGGGGTGCCCCGCCATCCCAGCGTGCCCGCGCCGCACCGACCCCGCAGGTCCGTCCCCCCGAAGACACCTGACCCATAAAAAGAACCGGGCCCCGACGCCTGGGGGGTAGGCGCCGAAGCCCGGTTCGGGAGAGTCCCGGCGCCGGGGGGGTGGTGCGTCGGGACTTGGCTCAGGGGATCTCGGGGCATGGCCCCGGGCCCGAACTCCTGGGCCCTGAAGTCTTGTTCCCAGGGCTCAGCAGCTTGAAGCGGCGTTACACAGCCATGTTC